>JAABUK010000094.1_pt1 | contig 205254 bp, 196 predicted proteins | sample 5559141 | NCBI WGS metagenome assembly JAABUK01 (sample SAMN10711869, study PRJNA513367) | rock metagenome | isolation source: Antarctica rocks | place: Antarctica: Victoria Land, Pudding Butte nord | collected 2016-01-03 | reverse complement strand
TTGGTTGTGTAATACAGAGAGCTCAATGCCGACGGTTCTTACAGCTCTTGAAGCAGCTGAGGGCAAGGCCGCAATAGGCAGTTGGTATAGGAAGACACGTTCTGTGCTGAGAAGGAAGGAGAGGGGGGGGGGGAAGTTTAGAGGACTGGAAATCGGAGTTATATGAAGCATCAGCTGCAGCGTTTTAATTTGGAGTCGAGCATAGAGCTTAGCCTTATATTGATGTCCAGCTTTCAAAGGCTGGGGTTGGCCAAATTGACAGGCATGATGTATAATATCATGCTACAAATTATTGTATGTCCAAGTGATTGAATATGTAGAAGAGGTCGCTAGACGTGACAATGACCCAATAGCAGCTGCGCTGCTTGGTAAAATGCCCGAATAGAAGTTCAAATTATACCAGAGAGCCTGCAGCACGAGGAGCAACGGGCGTAATTGTATGAAGGTATGAGCGGCCAGTGGTCTGCCGCACCCGCAGCAAACGTCGTCTTCAAGACAAATGCCGAACCCTGAATTCTGATCTAAGGGATAATTCGCCCTTTCCCCAATTCTTTTGAGTCTCGATTTACTTATCGTGAGCTGGCATTCCATGTATATCCGGTAATAGTCTGCGGGGGCCCGGTTCTCATATTAAACGGATGTACCATGGGAGTTCAGGGACTTGGTATGCAGGGCAACAGTCGGGAAAAGTGCAGGATCACACATTGAGTGGAACACTCGAATTATCATCTGTCCTCGGATTGGTATGATACGACAGTCAAAATCTGCAGGGCTTCAATAGTTCGTGATCATCATGGGCAGTTTGCATATCTACAAGCAAATGTCAACGAATGGGGTACCTGGAGTGTGCAGAACTGAAGGGCGCTTGTAAAGAGGCTGTGTTCGAGACTTGGCCTTGCATATGTCAAGGCGTCGAAGGCCGACTTGGAGGGGTCCAAAAGCCTCGCGTTTGCAATTACCTCTGGTTTTCCACTGCTCTATGCAAAACAAAGAGTTGTAAGACTTGGAAGTCTTTGAAGAATAGTTGATGGAACAATGTTTGTCGCGGCGAAGCCCAAGCGCGTGAAGCGAAAACATGCACATGCCAAGACCCCTTCTCTGCCGGCAACGACCTCTCCAAGTAACTCCACCAGTCTGCCATTACGAGCACGTTCGGAGCTTGACCGGGCTTTGCCTCCCCCATACGCTGCTATATGCCCACCAGATCACAGAAGTTCTCCTCAACCAAATGGTCGACCGCCACGGCCACGTACAGCTGCTTCGACTGCGAATCTGAATGTTCCTCCATTGCAGCCGCCATCGTGGGGCTATCGTCAGCATGACTCCTCGAGCGCCAGCGTCTCGAGGGCTCCTGGGAATAGCGATCGATATGCCAGGGACAACCAAGATCGGTGGCAGGCGCCGAGCTTGGAAGATGTGGCCCATGGAGCTCTTTGTAGTCTAATCTCTTCCAAGTTTGACTCAGTCATTACCTCGATCGACGGAGAAGAGTTTGGCGGGGCCGAAAAAGACCTGACCATACGAGACGAACCCCAATCAGGACTTCGAGGAGGATGGGGTTTTACGAACAGGGAGATCTCGAGAGGTGCCAACAAAGCCGTCTCCTCCGCGGTTATGAGTACAAACTACTTTGCTAAGGCCAACCTTTACGCGAACTCGAAGCTTCCGCCGCATCTTCCTCCGTTGAAGCTGTAAGTCTACTCATTTTCAAGAAAGCTCAATAATTACTGACCCCTGTCGAACAGGTACTTACCCTCCTACCCACTGCTATGCCTCGCCGCACAATACTCGACAAGAGCATATAATAAGCCCAGTGGAAAAGAAAGGGAAGCATTTGTCAACGCTGACTGGCTGATGGGGACGAAAGCTATGGTTATGAAGTCAGTGCCTATCGACGACATGAACTGCATCGTATTTGCGATACGTGGGAGCCAGACCTTCATGGACTGGGCGGTCAATCTCAATTCAGCTCCAGTGGCTCCTACAGACTTCTTGGTAAGATCAGAATCAATCTCAAGACGTTCAAGGCTAACATCGCAAAGGATGATCCTGGGAATCTATGCCATTCCGGCTTCCTATCAGTCGCTCGTAAGATGATCAAGCCGGTTGCTGCCCGACTTCGACAGCTCCTGGAAGAGGATCCTTCCCGGAGCAGTTGCTCTTTGCTCATGACAGGTCACTCTGCAGGCGGAGCCGTTGCAAGTCTACTGTACGCTCACATGCTAGCTGAGGCAGTAAGATCCGAATTGAACATTCTCACTGGCTGTAAGATTCTCATCCTGAAGAGTCAAACGATCTGTCTGCATTACTAATCATAAGGCAGGCTTCAAACGCATTCATTGCCTAACTTTTGGCACTCCACCAATCTCCCTCCTCCCTCTTAGCAAACCCACTACTCTCGGCTATAAGAAGTCACTCTTCATGTCCTTCATCAATGAGGGTGACCCCGTTCCTCGAGCAGATCGAGCATACATCCGCTCGCTGCTCAATCTCTACGCTTCACCCGCACCTGGTAATCAGTGCATCCTGTCAGGAACAGCGTTGAAGCCTTGCAAGCAGCTTCGGCCAAAGCCAGAAAGAACGACCAGTGCACCTGCTGCACCAGCCCAGGCCCCTATCTGGAAGGTTCCACCAGGAACACTGTCAAATGCTGGACGTTTGATTGTTCTGAGAGAGAAACAGAATGCGGGTGCGCAGGCTGAAGACGATGTAAAAGCAGAGATCACGTGTGATCAAGAGTTGAGGACTGTGGTCTTTGGGGATCCGGTAATGCACATGATGAAAGTGTACGCAAGAAGAGTGGAATACCTAGCAACAAAGGCTGTCACGGCCAAAATCTGGGGGTAGGTTCATGAAAATCAACGTGGTACATGAATACGATGGATATGTGTGACGAAGTAACGACGAGCGCTGGCGTTCAAGATGGTATGGTAAGAGAAAGACGCGCTTTTATTCACATTTTATCGTTACCATGAAGAGAGGTCGTATCACAATCTTCGACCCTATTCTACAACATCTTTATATACCTATGCATATCTTTGAAGTACACCTGTCCTATTTTTAGCTCTGTTCCTCCGCTTCTTGTCGTCTTTTGCACTCAACGAGCCCGTCTTTGCAGTTCTAATCGTAGTATTTCCTTCGCCGTGTTATCCTGCTCCTAGCAGCTTAGCCATGTCCCAGTGACCACAGCATCGACTTCTTCTCTAAGCGCGATGCCAACAATGCCACCGGCCAAATTCGTCGCCGGACTGGTACCTACGCAAGCGAAGGGCGTGAAGGGATCTCACGTGAAGACCAGCAGGACCGAAGCTCGCACTTTAACTTCAAGCTATACCTGTGCCGCCAACATGACAGCCTGGCCTAAGAATCAATCCAGAGCTTGTTGCAAGGCTCAACCCGAAGTCGAAGCTAATGATGGAAACAATATCCCAAGCAAGCTTTATAGGCTTGAAACGCAATAGCGTGGCTCAAGGTTGAAACGCACTGAGAATGGGCCGAGGTCAGGGCGGACCTTCGGTCTTGCTGATGGCGACTAAACATGGGCTCATTGTGGAGTACACAACCTTTTACTCAGGGTTCTTTCTCTTCGACGTCACTGCGGGACCTCTCATGGCAAGTTATAATAGGGCTATTCTATAAGCCTGGCTGGGTCTGGGCGAGATGCTTTACGATGGTCCCTTGGTTCGGGTCGATTTCACAGAGCCTCAGCTGTTCATTGGTCTCAATCGGATCTTCAATGTCATGTTCAAGAATTCGACATGATGCACGTGCTGTTGCTGAATTTGAAAGGTGATCATCGTTGGTATACCGTACCTCCAAGAAAGGCCTCCAGCTGCTCAAAAGCCAAGGTCATGATCAGTGTCAATAGCATAGAGCGCAAAACGCCTCGCATACTTATCCCACTCTTCCAACGAATCATACATTGCAAGCATCTTTTCTCCAAGTCTCTCCTACACCTACGTCAAACGGTTTGATTACGGTAAGTACAACTTCTCCTATTCTTTGCGCATACACCTCCTTCCCTCTCCCCTCACGCAGTCATCCTGCCCATCCCGATCCCGATCCCAGCACCCAAAACTCTCCTCGCCACCGCACTCTGCAACGTCAACAGCGTCGCCGTCGTCACAGGACAATCCGTCGCCTCCTGAGCCAACGCATCGTTAAAAGTTGTAAATGGCGCTCCCCTCGACTCGCCTACGTATTTGCACTCGCAAATAGCAGAGTATACCTTTTTGTTGATACATGTGTTTCGCGAGCATGGGTAGGAACAGGCGAGGTTGCTGGTTGAGGTTCCGCATGTGCTGCCCGTTTGTGTTATGGTGGTGGCGGCGGAGGGGTAGATTCTTACCGGTGTGCTGAATGTGGTTTCTCGTTAGTTGTTGGTTGGGGGTTTGCTATGGAGACAGGAGGGTGGGACAGGGGAAGGGGAAGCTTACACGTAGGCGCAGGTATAGGTTGAGGCTCCTGCGGGGGCTGGAAGGCTTTGCGGACAGCTGCCGTTTGCGCACCAGGCTGGAGACTCGGGCGTGCAACCGAATCCGTTGCAGTTGCAGTTTGAGGCTATGGCGGGGAGAACTATTATTGGAGCCTGAACTGTGCTGCGCTTAGTTGGTAGTGGTAGTGATGCGGTGTTTGTGAGTGAGGGTCCACCAGTGCTGCGCAACGGACAACAGTCTCGGCAACACACGCGTAATATAATCCGCTGCTCTTTATACCAGGCTACAGATTGGCAAAGGTTTTCGTCAATAATTGCCATCTGCATTCCAAACATTTTACCACTGCCAATCGCGATGCCCTTATGCGATGAGGGATTGCTCGGAGTCACAAATCTCCGTCCTGAAACGGGACGCTGGTCCCTTGTTTGCCCTGAGGCTCTCAACAGCGAGCCTCAAGATTATCCAGAGACCCGAGAGGAGCGTCTTTATGATTTTATCTCATTAGCGTGGTCAGAGAAACACGTTGAATATTATTCTTTAAGCCGTGTAGGCAGCGTGCTTCACAAAACGGTGCCAAACAGTCAATTTTTCAGCCCACCTAAACGGAGTTGTGTACCGGTTCTGACTGACGACATTCCCAGGCCAAGACGCGGAACTGGAAACTCCGAACACTAGATGGCAAATGGCATGTAGGTTCGATGGGGTCTCGACACTCTTCGACGAAGTATTTTCGCTGGGAACGACGTCACAGGATATCTACACCTATGCCGATACGGTCAGCCTCATTGGTATCGGTAAGTACTCATTAGTAGAGAGATAAATCAATATTGACGAAGCACAGCTTTTAGATTAGCTGGGCGACTTGGAAACACGGATCAGACTCCAGATGACGTGTCTGCTACTCTTTTTTGCTGGGGCTGGATTATGGATTCTCAATAGTCGCGACACAATCCGAACAGAGCGTTATGGTTAAACCTCAACTAGAATCCCTTGATCAAGTATTCTTCACGACAATGAGCGTGACAGAACCGCTCCACGACCAAAGATTTCTCACTGCTCGTCTTACGCTCCGACATACCTGGTTACAAAGAACGATGGTAGGTATTTATCCAACCATGAAGAGGTTCTATCTCTTTCATCTTGAGCGCGAAGTGTGTTTCACTCAGCTCATTCTGACCGAGATATTGGTACTAAATATTGCATGAATGAAACGAGGCAATTTATCCCCGGGATGATTCGGACCCCACGGAGACACATACCGTTGACAAGGAAGGGGTAAGCGAACAACCTCCATCGAGCAGCAAGCTACAACGATCTACCCCATATCATCAATAGGATTGCAGAACACGAGACATCGTGGTGATGAGCACCTCACAGCGTGCTACATCGTGCTCCTTACTGTCGAGAAATAGCAACTATCATATTCAAACAGGAAGACAGCAAGGACGGGTCTTCCTTTTCTAGCTAAACAAAGATTATGTACTGCACTGATTGACAGAGAAGAGAAGACCTCTGCACTCGTTCATACGTGACAGAAAACCCTGCTGCACTCATCAGCAGAATCAAAGAACCTTTCTCCACTCACATGCCCTTCAAACACCGCAGTCTGTTACTGCTCATCTTCAATCTTTCGCGTCCACCGCTTGTTGACTTTGGATCGTTGGGCTAGGAGCACAACTGTCTCACCGCAGCCATAGATCATGGTTCGAGACTCATCTTGACTCCCTTGAAGCATGAATCTATCGATGACTCCAATCACCTCTCGACCAACTGTTCGCTATCACTCTCTCTTGCAACAACAGGAGCTTCCATGTCGACGTTTCGGAAGAAAATTTCAGTCACATGCTGCTCGGCGCGCCGCGTAACGCTAATGACACCATCTTCTTAGTGCGTTGCAAAATAAGAGATCTGACATCACCGGCGCCACGGCACACGTTGTTTGTGGTCCCTTCGTGATTTTATGTTCTCCACCGCACTATCGGCTTCCCGACTATATGCTGTTGGCCTTCGCGAAATCAACATTGCGAATGCTTCGTCCTGGAAATACTGTACCGTCGCTTAGAGACTTTACCCTTGAAGAACTAAACAATGGTCTTGATGAGAAGGATTTCTCCTCTTTTCACATTGTACAAGCCTACCTAGCTCGTATCAAGGAAGTTGATGATAAATCTTGGTCAATCCTGGAATTGAATGATGATGCGGAGTCTATTGCCCGGTAATTAGATCATGAGAGAGAGCTTACTGGGAGGCGAGGGTAGTGTAGAGTACATAGCCCAGTCAATCCACGTAGGAGACTCTGATAAGGGTTTCCTGCAAAGGCCTCTCCATAGAGTCCCAGTCCTACTCAAAGACCACATCTGGACTCTTAACAAGTCGCTCACAACAGCTGGCTCCTATGCCCTTCTAGGGGGTAAATCCACCGAAGAAGCAAGTATTGTGACGAGGCTTCGGAAAGCAGGTGCGATACTTTTGGGTAAAGCCAATATGTCTGAATGGGCGATTTTCCGGTCTATGAATTCGTCCGATGGCTGGAGTCCTCGAGGCGGGCAAACGATGGGCCCATACTATCCTAGATCAAGTCTAGAAGGGAGTAGTAGCGGCTCCTGTGTCGCTACCGCTCTTGGGCTTGCCTTTGAGGCAATAGGAACTGAAGCATTTATCATTCTTTTGGAACTTGAACAACGCAGACTGACCACCTCCCGACGGATGAGAGTATCGTCGTCCCAGCCCAGGTCAGCAATACTGTTGGTATCAAAGCGACTGTTGGCCTAGTATCTCGAGACGGCGTTATTCCAATGTCCGAACACTAAGATTCAATTGGGCCGGTGGCTCGAACAGTCAAGGACGCAGCACATCTCCTGACTATAATCTCGGGGAAGAACGAGCTGGACTAAGCGCACGTTGCAGGTACCCTTTGAAAGTCCAGACTATGCTGCATCTTGCACCTCTACAGACCTTTCGAAGACCTGGATCGGCATTCCTCGTAACGCTATCCGCGACGTACGTAAATTTGTCCTCAAAGAGTATGAGCGAGCCATCGATATCATCGCTGAGGCCGGTGCCGATATCATTGAAAACACAGACTTCTCCTCTGTTGCTGAAAGGGACGCTTGGAAGACAGAGGGCCGCAATGTTCAATCAGAAGTACACTTCCGAGAAGCCGTCGAAGAGCGTTGCAAGATGTTAGTCGAGAACCCGAATAATATTCGCACTACTGACGATATCACCGAGTTACAAAAAGTTACCCAGAAGAGGAATACCCTTCCCGTAACATTGACCTATGGCTCGGTTCGGCTACTGCCAAGGAGATTCGAGGAAATATTGTAAAAATGGTACGATTGAGTGGAAAGGAGGGCATTCTTGGCCCGCTAGAAGCATCAAATTTGGACGTGCTTGCTGCTCCGTCAACTCCTAGTCCGCCTGTAACTTTCGCCGCGCGCGCTGGACTTCCCATTATCACGGTGCCGCTTAGAGTTTATCCGCCAGATACGCCAATCGAGATGAACGAACGTGGAAATCTGATAAAAAGAGCGCCTGGCATGCCGTAAGTGCAATCCCAGCTCCTGGATCTTGCATTGGTGGAGAGGCAGCACTCACTAGTTTTCACAAGTTTTCCATTAGTTTCTTCGGAAGAGCGTATTCAGAGCAGACATTGGTCAAAGTGGCGTATGCATTTGAACAACTCAGAAACGCGCGCAATAAGAACATGCCATACCGATTACCCAAGACTTAGCTTTGGGATATTATTAAAGGGAGTATATAAGATCACCGAAAATGACCGACATTTGTGATGTTTCTCGATCATGTCCTCCCCATTCTCCATTCCCACCACAGTCCTGTAGGTGACCGTCCCTCCCCTTCTTCAATTCCCTGTATGGGCGAGTCACTCCCCACGTTCGCATTCAATAGTTCTATATCTAGGTTTGGTATTCAAGGTCACGGATCAGAAATGGGGTTTTCGCGGACGACTTACCCTGTGACTGGCGTAGTATCCGTTGTCTGCCTTGCCAAATCGCGATAACACCAATCATGAGCATAGGCAAACCAAACACGATGGTACCGATGGAGTCAGGTCCCCATTGGGATTTGCAACCTGACGAAGGAGGTAGCGCCTGCGTTTGGTTCGATGTGAGGATTGGGATGCTAGTATTGATGGTCGAGATTACAAATGGAGCCATGGTGGCTTATCTCAACAATAGAAACTCTTGGATCCGTTGTTACTTGCTGATATTAAGACAAAATAACAGGAACGAAGCTACTTATGTGTACTATTGCTCCAACATCTTGGAAGTATCTTTGCCAACTTTATTCAAACATGAGCGTACAAGCGCAAGCTTTGACCCTGGTATAAGCATTGAATACGGCAGAAGCGGTGGATAAGCCACGAGACAACCGATTCGAGGAGTCTCGAAGACAAATGTGCCTTTTATGTTGCCCTTCAGCACGCTTCGCTTATGCCTCAAGCGGGGCATCTCTTTACGCTCAACTTGCGGCTACGTTGATGTTGAATTTCCTCCACGAGTCCAGCGACGGCAGTTTTAGGAAGCATAGTGTAAGACAATGTGCAGTGGTATGTGATCCGGACCAGGACCTTCTCCTGCGTCCCGCTCAGTGCCCTCCTCAATCGTTACTAGCAGCCGCCAAGTCTCGACCGAACGAACAGGCTTGACTCTATTTTTAGAGTCGACTCTAGTTCGCTCGGCAGATGCTCCATTCTGCAATAAGATGTCGGCCACCTCTGCATGTCCAGTAGCCAAAGCAATGGCGAGTGGAGTCTCACAGCAGCCGCAAGCATCGACGTTCGGATCACAGCCCGTTTCGAGAGTCATCTTTGTAAGCTCCGTGAAGCCGTATCTCGCGCATATTCGCAAGATGGTGCTTGCAATGCGAATGGTTCGTTGACTGTGGGGTATCGACAATGTTTCGCAGGCATCATTCAGATTGGCTGCAAGTAGACGCTGCAGTGTGCCGGCCAGGGTCATGCTGTACGCTTCTGCTTTTCGATAATGAAAGATCCAATTGTCAATTGCGTATTCCATCAATGTTGGCATGGAATCTTGATCGGGGTCTTGGCTTGGGGGCAAGTTGACGCATGTTGACGAGGCGATACAGAACTTTCTAGTGCAGAACAGCTGAAGGCAAATTCTTGCCACCAGCTCGTGAGCTTCCATTATCGCCGATCCACGGCGACCTGGTTCACACTCGGAAAGGATGTACTCCCGTACACTCGGATTTCTCAATTCGACAGCACCATCACGGGTAACAGTCACCAATCCTTGGCAGATGCGGTCAAGGTCCACTGCATGGATTTGTACGCCGAGCTCCGTGGGCTTCGAGGCGCACGGTGATCGAGAGAGCGCCAAATTATACATGGGCTCCAGAGCCTCAAGAAGCTCAGAACGGTGGAGTTGCCGTCTGGCTACGAGAAGCCAGGAAATTATAAGCTTAGCCAAGTGCTGTTCCGGTTGGCCTTGAGCGATCTTTCCAACTGTCTTGCAGTTTTCTGTTGCTCGATCCGAATGCGGGATTTGACTGGCTTTACGACGGCTCGATAATTCTGCAGAGTGTGTGAGCCATGTCCTTCGACACTTCATTGAAAACTACATACCTTCAGTCATAACGAATTTGATCCACGCTCTGGCCGACTCCGAAGGCAATGTTTCCAATGGATCAGGATTCTGGGTCACACTTTCAGAATATTTTGTAGCGTGGGAGCCGTCTTGATCATCGGGCGATCTAACATCTTCCTGCCGCGCAGTCTGTCGAGCTACCATCTTGAGGACTAGAAAGGCTCAGCTTAGGGAACAAGAAGATTCTATAATCATAGGAGGTCGACTCGAACCTGAGCTTATAAAAGGAAATACCAAATGGCGGCTCTGCTTGCAAGCGTGGGGTCATTCTGTATTGATGTAGGGCCTGCCCCATGTGGGGGTAACGACTGAGTAACCAACACGGTAGCCTTAGCGTGCTGATCGGAGATTTAGCGGTCAAAAGTACTAGGGTAGGAGCTATGCATGAAGGGTTCGTGCTGGGAGGAAGAATTCACGTGGGGGACCTTCGGTCGGAAACGGCTTTTCGTCTAGACGTCTCAATCGGAGAGACTGCTATGGAAGCCAGATAGGATCTACTCTATCACACTTGAGTGGAGATTTTGTATGTTCCGCCTTTCTGCCAGTGAAAATGTGTGTGCAAAAACAAGCGAAAACCGTCGCGTTCTAGGATATGCAAGCGAAACGGGGGCGAAGCGCAGGAGCAATGCGATGCGAAGCGAAGCGAAGCGAGGCGAGGCGTAAGCTTTCGTCTTTACGCTTCGCAAATCTTGCACACATTAAGTGGTTGGAGAAATCTTCTGGTGTATCCAATCAACAGCAATAGCATACCTAGCGTTGCGCAGCTCCCAGGACTCGAAGGACAGAAGATTAGAGCTTTCTTGCTGAGGCCCCGACTGTGTGCTAACACTCTGCATCACTAGCTGCAGATGATTATGGGGAAAAGCGCGCGCGGAAGGAGACTCGAGTTGAGCCGCAACGGACCACTACTTGAGGCCTCCAGCCTGCTGCTTCCTAATGAATTTGTCACGATGCTCTTACAGGAGTCATTGCAATGGTGGACAATCGCAGTCAGAGCCACGAGAAAATGACCCGAGCCTGGGCGAAGTGTAGCGCCTGTCGACAACGAAAGGGCAAGGTACGTGGTCCTCAGAGGTACTAAAAACCGTCGCTGATTGTTCTGGAAACCACTGTAGTGCAGCCCTACAATTCGCGACTGGAACAATGAGAGAAAAAAATGCGCTCACTGCGTGACGCACGGGCTAGAGTGCGGACCCAGCTATACAAAGAACAAGGATCCCGCTGTCACTCTGTTCAAGGCGAAAGGGGCTGCTCAGAAAGGTGGTGGCGTCTTGGGTGGTGTGGGCAGGAATGAAATTGCATTACAAGCGAGCGAGAGCTCAAAGAGACAGCCAGCGATCAGAACGTCTGCTTCCGCGACGTGCAATGCAGATGCGGGCGAAAAGGCCACTACCGCTGCTGATGAGCTTGGGGGAATGACTGTGACCAAGTAAGGGCTGTCTCACGCTTGCGTCTCACCATCTAATTCTTGTGCTGTTATCTCAGGCTGAATGATTTAAATGCGTTTGGCGCCATACTCTCGCAGCAACTACAAACTCCAACAACATACTGTCAAGCCTGCAGTGCCCCCGAACCCTCGGACGTCGCCTCCATGAGAGAAAGACTACATCTATTGTTTGTTGATACATACAAGCTTGGAGCCCAGGCTTTTAGCGAAGGTTGCCATGATCAAGCTCGATGGATAATGTATGCCTTGATGTCTGCGCTGGATAGGTTCCCAGTACTACACGATGGTCGGCGCAGAGATGCATTATCAAAGATGGCACTCATTTTTCAGGAGCTTGGGCACCAGTAGGAATCCGAGCATATCCTAGAGATAACTAGTAGCATCCACAGTACAGCGTCCACACTTACCGAAGAAGATCCTTGCCTTGCACTGGCGGCTTCATTGCCCAAAACCTCCGAAACAACCAAATGTGTCCAGGAAAGTCTCTGGCGGGAAACATCCGTCACCGATGATGTCCCACCGGGTCTCGCCTTTCGTGATATTCATAGAGCTGCACAGATCCGGAACTGGGGCGTCATTACTGCGCTTCTGTCTCAGAAACATGGTATCGATGGTGAAATAGCCTTGGACAACAAGCAACGCTTACGAGTGGCGAAATTTCTGGATTTTACGCCAGACCAGGTCCAGGCGAGACTGGAAGTTGACGCAAGAGACCGTTGCAAGCGCACTCCTCTGTTTCTGGCCGCTGCGCAGGGCTTCTACCACTGTTGTATATCTCTCATCGCAGCCCTAGCTGATCCCAATACCCGTGACGAGCACGGACATACGATCCTAGAAGTTGCATGTAAGGGGGGTCATTTCGATGTGGCACAATTACTTGTAGGAGTTGGTGCCGAAGTGAATCCGCAGTTAATGTGGTGCACTTCTTCCCCTCTGCAAGCCGCCATCGAAAGCGACCACTACAACAATAAACTTGTGCACTTTCTGATAGAGCGAGGGGCTTATACTGCGATTCCGAGACTCATCGATGATAAAACAGCGATAGATATCGCTACTGATGGAGGTTATACTGAGCTTGCGGATACTATGCGCTTCCAGCATTCCGAGCCGTCAATCTTTGGTCTCGACATGAGTTTTCAGACTTTTGGTAATCAACACCCACTTACGGTCGCGCTCGGAACCACTTCGTGACAATTTCGATCTCCGTTATCATCGAGTGACCTCAAAGACTACCCAGCTCCATTTATGGAGGTCATAAATTCCAACATTCCACATTCTGAATTGGTGATACTTGTATCCGAATTTGCATTGTACAGGCTCAAATCGAGCAGCTCCCCAGAAACAGGTTGCTCATAAGCCGGTAAGAGACAAGCTGCGCAATAGAGTCCTTAACTTATATTACCATGTACGAGATTGTGATACATTGGCATCCTTTCTCTCCGAATATACGAAGATTTAAAGTGGATCAGTCTGGTGATGAGCAGGGGGATATCGAAGAGTATCGTTGGCTTGAAGTCGAGTCCTCGAGGAATTATAAGGCTAGCTGGAACATGAAAGAAGATGGATCAAAGGCTTCGGGTAAGTATGAGGGCGTTTCTGGAGCTGTATATGACTCGCAGAGATTGAACCAAGGTGAAAGAATGGGATGAAAAGGAGAGACAAATTACCTAGCTAGAAAAATTATTCGGATTGTTCACGGATCACTCCCAGACTCTACGCTCGAAGGATAGAAAACGCTTCGTTTGTTCGAAGACAAATCCCGAAGCGCTGCTTGAATACCCACGGTTGTTCCTCACCTGTTCCTTCGAGGACCGCTAATATGAATGAAACAAGCGGTATCAAAGGAACCGAAGAGAGATTCCACACAACCGATATGTTATCATCGAATATCAATAGGAACCACCAGAGCCTTAATTGAGTAATCTTGTCGGACATCGAGCAGGATGATCTGCAAAACTTGTACGCTCTCAGCAACCACGTGAGGTCGTGTTTGGCGTTGTTGGATGGGTGCGTAATTGGAGTTCGAATACTACACCTTTGTAGGACGGAGCTTAGCGCCTTGCGAAATTCTTCTTATGACATACTTCACTCGATTGTGCTCAAGAGTAGCCAAACGCCAACCAACTTTTGCCTTTTGAGAGAGCGAATGACGTTCTTGCTACGGCAGTACGAGTGCGTAATTTGCCATTCTTGCCTCTAGTGGTCTCTTTACTGGCTCGCAAGATTTTCAACTCCACACATAACATCTGGTACTCATACTCGCTCTACGTAGAACTCTTGCAATGGGTGACGCAACAACAAATTTCCGAGCAAGATTTTCGGTCATCACGAGGGCATATCATTACTGTTCCCACTCTAGATGTCTACAATGTGGACACCTATCAGCTGAACTTTGAGGGGAGGCAGCTTTGTCAGAGATTTGATGATAGTAGTAAGGTCGGGAAATGGGCCGAGGAAAAGATGTCGGCTTGTCAATTGCTCGCTTTCGCACACTAGGCTTTCAGTCAAGAAGGCCCACCACAGCTTCGTTTCTTAGCGCACGGGGACTTCTCGCTCGAGGGGCGCCATGCATCATCCAACACGGTGCTGATCAAAGGAGGCTCGTCATGCATACTAATCTCCAGCATGCCTCAAGAACTCAAAACGTCGTCCATTACCATGGATCTACCCGAGGAATTCCTGGGTACTTGCCCGAAAGAGCCGATGCTCATCAGACATAACACGAGGACCTGGCTGGGTTGACTTCCTCCTATTCAAGTTCGTCTAGCTTATCTAGCTGTGAAACAAGTCTGAATCCCATCATAGATGACATCAAATTCATTGCCTAAACCATCAGGTGCCTCTAGCCCCGTCCCAGAAGTAAGTACCTACAGAAATGTTTGAAATCGTCCGAATACGCCACCTCTCCTCTCCTCAATTTCGTCCAGTAATTCCTTATCCTCCGCCTTTACGACGCCACGCTTTCCTTCGATCTCAGCTTTCGCTGCATCAAGATATGCAGTAATTCCGCGATTGACATTAAAGGCGATCTCGCTAAGATACTCACGCTTCCACTTTTTGTAGTCTCTAGCCCATCTTAGTCTAGGGAATTTTTGTGCTAGTCTCTGACTTCTGGGATCTGTGCTTGTATCGATGGCTCCGTCCAACTGTTAACTGTCACGTCGTATTCAGCAATGGGTAGTTGTGCACTATCATATGCGCCGACTCACTAGAAACCGTAGACCCTGCCACTCACCCTCTGGAAGATTTCAGCAATGTCCTCGTCTTGTAAGTACTGTTGGACAAGATTAAGTCTAATGGTTCGAACTCGTTTTTTCTGTACTGCTTCCATGGGATGAATTTATTGACAGACATGGCCTAAAGCTGTCAGCAAGACAGTACTCGATACTTTGGCAAAGGCGGCTGTACTTTGTTCTTGAGATTATTCAGCTTGGTCTCAAGATAGACCATGTCACCTTCACTGTCTCCAGATAGCTCGGCTGCCAAAGATTTTAAGGGTCATTTGGCATACCGTTCAAACGGTCATGGCTGGACCCACTGCATTGCTGGCGCCAGAAGCGGAAGTACTATGCCTGTACAAAGGTTTGCATTATTCCCATACCGCTGTAGATAGACTCCCACGTCCGTCTTGTGCATTGGCCATCTTAGGAACTGTACAATCTATCAAATGAGTAAGGAAATTGATCCAAAGCATCACAAAAACGGTCTTGGAGAAGTGTGACCGACCAGCTGTATCTCGTATACATGTTCCGCTGGTACAGGATGAGCACATCAGGAAGCCCTGAGTGAAGCGCATATTAAGGCTGGTCTCGAGGCCTAGACAACATCAAAGTCGAACTTACTTTCGAAGAAGTGTTGCAAGAAGGTGAAGATACTGCGCTTTATATCCGTTTGGTTCACGGAAGTTGTTGCATGAAGCGCGTGAGCAGTATTTCAATTAAGCAATATTCCATGTTCTTGATGTGCATGTTATGATTGCGACACTAGCTGGATAACCAATTGGAGTGGGGTTGTACCTGAATCGAACTGCAATCGCTACAACGAGAGTCGCCGAATGTGGATATCTTGTCTCCCAAGGGCTGGCAGAAGCGCATAATTTGCGATCTCAGTCAGCCACACACCCAGAGCCTAATCCAATTTTTTGCAGCCGAATTCTCGAGATGAAGCTGGTATGATTGATTTTAGCCATTCTCGATCATCAGTTCTGATATATCAGCTCTTCCCAATCGGTAGACAGGGTCTTTCTACGGGAAACAGGAAGACTACTCGTGGAGCGAATGATGAAGAAGAGAGTGAGGCGGCGGGGATGACGGTGGGTCGGAAAGGGCCGCCGATTGACAGCTTGGACAGGCCGCCCGCTTCCCGTTAGAAGCGGGGAGAAAAGGAGCAACTGGAGTATAGATTGTGAAGAAGTATGAGTTGTATAGCAGAAGACGGAAGAAAGTAGACAATGCGCAAAGGAAAGAAATTTTGATCAGATACTGAAAGACACAAACGTCAAATATAAAGCGCACAAATGAACTCAGTCTAGGATCTTGGCCAGCAAGATCAACGATTAAGAAATACAGGCGGTACTCACGCGACGTCTGACTCGAGAACTTCCAACTCAGGCCCAAGAGGCACAGCTCGATAAGGTCGTTGGATCAGGAGCTGAGTGTGCATGATTTACCTCGGATCTCGCCATGTGCTGATTCAAGGAGCCTATTCGACAATCAACAGCGTCCTCTGTTCCGCAACCGGGTATGCCATCCTTGGGAAGCTCCATACATTTGTCAAGGCACCCCAGATCCCGGTACTTCGCCTCCCCTCTTATTATTCACGGTAGTCAACAAACTATCCCTCCCAGAAACACTCCACCTCCCATCCAGATTCGCAATCTCCCTCACATACCTCAGCCCCTTCCTATTATCCATCTCCTGATAAACAGCCTGGCACCACTTCAGTTCCTCTCCTGGATGCCTCCGCAATGAGAACAGCGCCGTCCTAAGCGCAAATAGGGTTTTCTGTGCTCCCCAAAGCCCCATACTATCGTTGAGACAATAGAGCATCGAGCGCATTATTTTGGTTGCGAGTTCTAGGCTATAGGGCGTTACGTACTTGTTGAGAAGATGCTGTGCGGTGCCGATGACGTCGAAGCCTTGTGACGCGCTTGCACGGCCTTCAGTATTGGTAGAGAGGATGGAGTCGCACGCGAGGGCGATTGTGTTGCTTAGCATTAGTTTCAAAGCCCAGAACGTGACCGTAATGCAAGCGAGTCGCAGTGTGTGGAAAGCGAAGGGGGCTCGTGGACTTTGTCCTAGCGCTTCGCTGAGGTGCCAGCCGGTGGCGTTGGAGGAAGTCGTGTTGGACTGCGTACTCCAGTAAAGCAGGGCTGGTGACTCGTTGCTTATCTCTAGAAACCAGGCTTCCATTGCGTCCATTTCCGACAGGCGCAGTAGGTATTTGGATAGCACGGCAATACTAGTGCTCTCGCCGATAGTCTTTAAACTGTCAATCTCAAGCAGCAAGGCTACCAGGGCTTCGCCCTTGTCGTAAAGCTTCTGGTAGACGTCTTTGGGTGAACCGGCCCATGGCATATTCTGCCATTCAGGAGTATTCAAGAAAGAGCTCTTTCGGCATCGCATACGTTGGATCATCTGGACACGTATTTCAGAATACAAATGGAATGGCTGATGGGACAACCACAGACATACAGCTGAATTACGAAACACCTCCAGAATAGCCCTTGCAAACGGTGATCTATGCTTGTCGGGCCCTCGCAAGAGGACAAGTTGTCCTAAGCCTGTGATATGGCTGTTCCATCCCGCGATTGACGGCGCAGTCGATTCAAAGAGCTGCAGATGCGTCAGCTTAGTCATGTTGGTTTTCCAGACAGTGCCGTACCTCATAGACAGACAGAACATAACCGGCCGCAAAGACTTGATCGTCCCGCATCGAGCGCTCATTATACAAGGCTTTCTGAACTGCTTGCAAAGCGTGGCCATAGTATTGATTCCGCTGCAGAGCTAGCCCCTCGTCTTTAATGACCCACCCTAGCCTCGTCATCGCTAGCGCCTTTATTGAGAGCTGAAGTGGTTCCGTTGGATTAGGAAGCGCCAACACTTACTCCAGCCAAACGCATGGCTGGCGGCCTCGCACGCTAGGATCCGTAGGAGGGTACTTCGCACAAAAGGCAGCCAGAATCTGTTGATCGATGATGCTCGAAGGATCTGGCTGAACAAGCATTCTGTTATCATTGGCTCTGCGGGCTTCCACAAGACCCCTCTGGAAATCGACGTTCGATTGCATAGATGGTGTTTCAGATGTCGCTTGGAATGAAAGCTCTCGGAAAGGAGTTTTAGCTTCTTCGAGGCCATGTCTACTTTCTTGACCTTGCATTGTACGATTGAGAAAGACTGGATAGCGGGCATAACCTTCGCAGACTCGTCCGCTGTTAGTGCATTTTTTGCAGAACGGTCGCTGAAGATCGCACTTCCTTCCGCATTAGTGTCTGACCTAGTCTATGCAGAGGGATCGATAGAGTGCTTACTCCTAGCTTACGCCTCCTGCAGGTAGTGCACCCTTTTGACCTTCCAGGGACTCCAACCATCGTAAACAACCTTATCTTTAGGAGTCGAAACAAGTGTTCTTCGTCAATGTTCCATGTTTTCTCTTGCAAAAAGCTTCTCCATCAGCACGCTGATATATATCGAGTTCTTGACCATGCTTCCGTCATCTTCAAGGATGACATGTCTCAAACTGCCTGCGCCTCGGGTGGAAGGATTAACTGCAGAGGCGGTCCTGCACAATAACCACACCGCCCCAGAATACGCAGATCTGAAAACGGAAGAACATGAAGCACTACAGCTGACATGACTGCTATTCTTACGATAGGTCGTCAACCACTTTTGCAACGAATGAAGAAGTCGAACGTGCCCTCCGTTTGAGCCCCACGCTAAGCCTTTTTAGGATATAAAGATGCGAGGCTTGGCAGGGCAGATCCGCGTTGCCAAGTGTCAGATCTGGCGGGCAAACATCGAGCCTCGTTTCGAAAAGTTCACCCTCATCAACGCGAGACTTGTGATTGGAAGGATCGGGAGCGAAGGTTCTTAGTTGAAAGCGGCGAAACCATGGTGATTCAACGCCTCGAATTAAGAACCACCTCCAGAGATCTATTCTAATTGATATTCTGACTTCGGTTGAAGGATTACAAGGAGGAACCCTATCGTCGAAAGTCGCGTATCCAGGTTCATCGACCAGCTCAATGAGGTACATGTTGTGCGAAACGTGGGCTATGCCATACAGCTATCGGAAGGCTGGAAAGGGTATCTCATCACCCATGAAGTCTACTTCACGGTCCTCGAGGGCGTTTTAATGGCCCTAGTGGTCATCACATTAAAACATTTTCTTCCTGGCGAAATATGTGAGTGGCATACTCGTACCTGAACTCGATAGCCGTGAACAGCGTATCATGATGAAGGACGTGTCTTCCAACGAGGGGGTCTGATGGAGCCTCATACAGCACAAGACTTTGAATTGGTCCTTTCAGCTGGCAAGGCGCCTCGTGGAACTTGCTACTTGTAACCTCGGCGCTTGAAAGGGCTTTTGATAGTCTGTCTCATTCGTGGCGTTAGCGAGCAGCGTTTCCTCTTCTCTTTTGGCGGAATAGAGCTTGCACTTGTCGTTTCCTTTCGACGGCCTTTTTCATATTACCATGTCAGATATAGATAGATCTCAAGCCGAAAAAGTTTCAATTCAACGAGACTTCTCCCGTTTCCAGACCCCCATTGCAACTGTAGTCCTTCAATACTTCCGAGTAGGAGTAAACGGATAATACGGCAGCGTCCACCCACAGCTAGTAATCTACACCGTAACTACCGTCCCGAGTGTCGCCATCCCCTTCGGTACGGCCCCTGTTCACAGTGCTCTTCCCCTCACACCCTCCAGTACAGCAATGATCCCACTTCTCACTCCACCAGCCGCAGCCCCCATCAGCCAGCAACACCAAAATGGCTTCAGCGGCAATTGCTCCAGCGACAGGGTTGTAGACAGAAATGTATAAGTCCCGAAACAGAACAACAATCTTGCAGGCTGCGCAGCCAAACCTACCATATCCGATCTCTTGTTGTCTTTGTACAGTAACTGCAGCAGCAGTTCTGCCAGGCCACCCACCGCGGCTTGATGACCGCCTTTCATCCACACAGGTGTGGGGGGTGGCTCGACCTTGTATCTTGCAATGTCGAAGATCCAGAAGCGGATGCCGCCTCGCCTGATCAACGGCGGGCAAAGGCCCAGTTGAAAGCTTTGGGTATGGGTTCTTTCAGTCTATCAATTGAGGTGGCATGGGGCCAGAGAAATTCGATAGGTACCGTAGAGGCACCAGAAATGGCACCAGTCAGGAAAAGGGTCAATTGGCTCGAGGCAGAGGGCGTGCGGCCTTCGATGATCGCTGGCCAGGGTTTAAGATCGTCGTCTTCGTCGAAAGGTTGGGGGGATTCAGTGCTTGCCCTGGCTGGGTGAGATTCTTGTGGTGGCTTTCTCAAGGTACGCTGCAATGGAAACATTACCATACCTCAAGCTTCGTAGGAAAAGGAGCTTGGGCTTCCTTGTTAGCCCAAGCAGAGATATGTCGGTTATGCAGCCCCTGGCCACGAGCAAGGCCGCCCTTAGAGGTGCGCCTAGAGATTGTACAGGCACGCCCTTAAACGGAATACTTGTTAAAGAGGGGCCCGCTCAGCAAGCCACCAAGCGAAACCCTAACGGGCCCCCAAGAGTGATTCCAGGAGCTGGAATAGGGATCTCCCGGGACGGCTCCGGGGTAGCCGTAGGGCCCTCATTGACAAGTATTTTTTAAGGGCGTGGCAGGGTGCCAAATCTAGTAATTTGCAACTTCTCAGTAAGATCAATTGTTCTACTTCCATCTTCAACCCAGACATTCTAGTATATGTTGCTGTCTCGCCCCACATCATAGCATGCCTAATAAGAACACCACAATCCTACAGCTTAAAGCTTTTCGCAACCATGGCAGCCATTAAGCCTCCATCACACCAAGGATCATCCTGCTCGCTAGGATGAAACTCACTGCTACATCTTGTGCCCAAGTCCTGCAATAATAAGCATTGCTTCTGCCACGTCCCTCCCTGCTCATCTCGGGCAATATGCATTCACCATAGACGGTAGCTTCGCAGCGTGCATTGTGAGCGATGATTGTTGACTGCTCAAGTTGCCAGGTTTGGCTTCAAGCAGGTAATAACCCTGGTACCTTACGCGATTTACTTCGCGTATGTCTCGGGTTATTGCACTAGTGACGTCCTTGTGCAACGCCAGAACGAGATTGCAAACATCCGCATAAGGTAAAATGGTGACCATCTACCACGGTCCCGCTACACTCATAGGGTAAAGTGTGAAGGCACCAATTGAGACATATGTATGGATCTAGGAGTCCCTAATCAATTATACTCTTTGAAAGGAAGTAAAGAGGTATGTTCTTTTGTTGATGATGTCTTGTCTTACCAGGGCGAGACATACAACCAAGTAAGTCATGTAGGCAACGCAAAGGTCTTAGTTCAGCTGACCTTCGCATGGGTAGCTATAGGTAGCATGGCACTATCCGCATATTTAGAACTTTTTCAACCCATCACATTCGATTGCATCGCGCTCTCAAATCCAATCTTTCCAAAACAGCCTGGCAAAGCCTTCAAGCAGAACAACCTGAAGCTATGTCTGATACGCAACCAGCAAGCGAAGAAGGACCGCTATCTACCTTTTACGATGAGACATATGGCGAAAACTTCATCAAGAACCCCCAAATCATCGGCATGTCAAACGCATTATCCCTAATAGCTCAATTCGAACATCATGCACCAAATACGGATGGTAGAATTGCCGTCCTCATCAACAAGGAACAAATCAACTTCGGCAACTTCATCAGCAGAAGCCTATACGATTCGATCCCGCAGGAGCATCGCCCTGCCTTGAGGCCTGCTGGATTTCTCGTGAATATTGATAGTGGCGGCAGAGAACGGGTAGTGGGTATCACGTATGTTCCGATGATCCTGAATGATGTAAATACTGGCAAGCGATTTCGAGTGGTGCTGCGCACTTTTGTTGTGAAGAGGTTATTGCCAGGAATGTTGATCAGCGGGCATTATTTTCCGGGAACGACAGCTGGTGTGGAGGGGTGCGAGTATTTGTGTGAATTTGGAAATGGGACGAAGGTGAGTGTGAAGGGTATACCTTTTGAATAAGGGCTATCATCTCACCAAGAGAGTATGGAGATGGAGGAATATTGCGTGTGTGGTGCCTGATCCTTGAAGGGAGCATGGTTGATCTGTCGATGCATGGTGGAAAGAGGAAAGAGATTATTACTCGTTCTCAAATTGATGAAACGCAAGTAGGAAGTGCGCATCAGGTGTTTCTCAGTAATCTGGATATATCTGCAAATTTGAGGGTTGGAGGTTGTTGAGCTTTGCTATCACTGTACGCCATCAAGACTTCGGGGTATTTTTCTTCAAATAGTACCAGATCTCATGGCGGGCTCAATCACTATAGAGTTGGGCTACGACTTTTCACTGCTCAACTCGACGTGAAAGTGGCTTGTATGGAGGGCATTGGCCTTGTGCTTTGATCATTCGCTAGGTTTTCCCGGGCTAATGATTGGGCTTTTCCTCTCAATTCACTTCGATTTTCTAATCAAATAAGTAGGAAACTGAAAATACACCACCAGTTTAGAGTGTCTCGGGGGTTTGCACCCAGGACACTTTTGTTCAACACAAGCTCTGAACATCAATACACCACTTGACTAAATCGGTGAGCTCAACGCAACACCTCCCCCTTTCAAGGCGTCCACAGACATTCCCTCATCCAAGTGACCACGCATTATCTGTCCGAATACACATCAAATCGCTTACAGCTAACCCTCGAAACAACTACGACACAATGAAGCAGCCCGATACCCACATCCTCATGATCGCCGCAATTGTCTTTGCACTACTCACACAAATCTCTCTACACGTCCTCCTGATCCAAGGAGCCAAGCCAGAACCTGAAGCGAAGTGGCTACACAACGCGCGCAACGACCCTTACGCTTTCGACATATTAGTCGAGTCTCTCCGCGCATCACTCCAAGAAACCGAGAACGCTGTTCGCACATACTCCACAAACGGTATCCGCATCTTTCCCACCGAGGTTTTCAGACAGATCCATGTTACGCTCCTCGAAGCAGGTCGACTCAAGAAAGTTGCCAAGTGCAGCAGCGCGAACCCTACTGAAATTCTAGGGTACTGCGAAAGCTGGGAGAATGTTGAGACACGGATGAACATTTATCTTGTGACTGAGGAGGTCAAGAAATGCCGCATCTTGACAGGGCACTTGATAGTAGATGTGAACGGTATCGTGCAAGTGGTACGGCCATGGTTCTCGAAGGTGGATATCACAGAGGTCGAGAACACTGTTTGGCTCCAATTGATGAAGAAGGAGATGGCCGCGTGTCGTGAGGAGAGAGCGCGTATGGCAAAGACGAAGGATGAGATATTGCAGATGTTGGGACCGGGGTAACCGTAAGGATGGCTACATGTGATATGTTGCACAAGTGTTGGATACGGTCAGCTTCGAAGTCATGTACGAGACGAATTATGCAATGGTTGCAGGACAGTGGATTCTCGTAGAACAGCTTGCGCTCATCAGGACCAGGACTGTGGTGCGATCATCAAGAGATCCAAGGGGAGTCGGATCCTACTCAAGGGTAACGATATCTGACATGTTCCCATTCTTGACACCGCAACCAGAGACCCTGTTTCAGCTTCGACGAGCGAACCTTCGAATGGTTTTAGAATCCGGGAGCACAGATGAACAAGATTGGTGAAGCGCTGTTGGCAGAGCCGAGGAGTCTTCGAAGAGTTTGAAGGTAATTGTGGATTAGTGCTAGACTTTCTCAGAACAACACCTTTATAAATAACACCACGACAATAACTAGCCACAAGCCTGTCCCCTCACCACAATCCCAGCTGACCATCGAAACTTCGTCCACTGGCCCCAACATAAGTGTCTTGTACAACATGCATGCATCAGCCCCTCCACACCACCGATACTTATCTCACACCTCCGCCAACCTGTAGATCCCACTCCCCACCACCTCACCTTTCATTGCGATGCGCAAAACACCCTACATCATCCACATCGCTGTGGTGACGACTCACATGATGGTCAGAATGATATCAGATATGGTCAACCCAGCCAGCACTACGACTTGCGAATAGGTCATCGTTAGTATTCGTTCCAGAAGTAATGGAACAGCGGCTCTTCACCATTCGAAAGCTCATGCAAGAACGAAGACTGCTACGACAAAACGCGGACGATCGAAATATTCAGCACGTTTAAGATTGTCTGAGCTTCACTGAAAAGCTCGGGAATCCAGGGCATCTGTGCGTCAGTAGCCTACCCTTTGGAGGTGCAACGGAGGCTTCGTTTCTCGAAGGAATCATTGGAAAGGGCACGATGTGGGAGGCTGGAAGCGACAACCGGATTTACAGTCGAAGAGAGAGAATTACATGCAACAATCAGTGGAGGAAGATCATGAGCCGAGCACAATTTGTTTTGATTGCGCAAATCTTGCTATGCAAGCTATACTAAACCCTTCCAGGGCCACCATGCAAGCCGCACATTTTCTCAAACATCATAAAGCATTGCCGCTTTGCGCATTTGGTCGATTGATGCGTGATTTTGAGGCTCTCCAAGTTCGAAAGTAGAATTAGAAGCAAGGCGACGAAATCGTCAGCGCCACCAAGAGTCTTGTGTAGCTTGTCTGGATGTCTGGACCAGGTCTCTGGAGGGAGTAGCTGATGGTATCGTTCTCGAGTGATGGTATCTATTAGAAAGTCGGAGCCGACGTCCTCCGGGTTGGAACCGAAGCCGTTGCCCAAAGTCACAATTCTTGGGTACCAGGCGAGACGTGGCCTAGAGAGTATGTCTTGCAAGAGCGAAATTGGCTGGTTGGAGTACTCCTTGTCTAGTGACTCATCATGAAAGACGATGTTAGAGTACCGCTTCTTGTCGAGGTTGTGCTGCTTCAAGGGCTTGGTGGCCACAGCGTAGAGGAATTCGCAGCTCAAGGCTAGATTCTCGGTTCCATGATTTGTACGATTGTCTCGTTTGCGAGGCGGTAGAAGGTATCCATCTTTGATCGGGACGAGATGGGGCAACCTAAGTAACCGGTACACAGAGAGGATCCTGAAGATGCTATACACAATGAACAAGGGAAATTGTGAAGCCGCGAAGCAATACGTGAGTGAAGCAGCAAAGTAATGAATTGATAGAGTAATGAAGAAGTGAGCTGTTAAATTTAGTGATGTTGTGAAGTAATAATGGAGGAAGCAGTCTTTTGGTAGAGTTGTAGTTGTAGGCTCCGCGGCAGCCCTTCTCCGCGACATGAAATTGATATTGGCCTATGAAAGCACTTTCTTGCTTCCTCGCTCGTCACCACCCGTCCCCTTGGTTGGTGTCTTTTACGTCTCTTGGCACCACTACACATCCCACTGTGGTGGAGAGGGTCTTGCACGTGTACACCTAGCCCTGCTTGGTAAGAAGATGCCAAAACTTATTCATAATTGGTCTGGGACTATGCAAGTTGTTAGATCATCACTTGCGCTGAATGATGTCGTGGAGGCGCTTTCATCTGTTCACTTCGGGTCCCTTCGCTTAAAAGATATGCACTAATGAATCAGTGATACATTCTCGATTCACATCTTCGAGAACGCTGCACACTACTAGCTCGTTGGCTCCGATTCTGGCAAATCAGGAGGGATCAACATCAATATATCTAGTTTCTCTCCAGCAGTTGGTGGGCCTTGAAGGCGGTGTGAGCCAAAAGTAGCCTAATGCCAAAAAGCGAATTCGTGAGCATCAGCAGAATGGAACCAATATTATGCAAGCCATGCATGGATGAATGATACGCTTTCCCAATTGCAAATCACCTAATATTTGACGCAATCGGAGGATTATCGCGATAGATGGGAAGCTTAAAGCGCCACAAAACGCTACGCTGTTCAACACAAAAGCTTTGAGACTCCCAGTGTCCAGGAAACGAATCCACGTTCTTGTTTCCAATTGCTGTACGACGCCAGGGTTGTGCAGCTGCCTTCTCAAAAAAACCCTCTCGACCCCGAAAAAATGTACATCCATCTCATCACCCTCATCACGATGCTCTACCTCTCCCCCCTCCTCACCGCATCACCAATCTGCTATCGCGAATCTCCCGAATCCGCCTTCCCCGCCTCCAACTGCGCCCGCCTCCGTTCGTCCATCTCCGCCATTTCCAATCTCCACCACCTCGTCCCAGCCATGCCGCTAGACGACCGCACCGCATTAGGAAAATATCTCCCAACTCTCAAGCCATGGGAAGAGAGCGATGCGAAGCGTGCGATTGAAAATGCTTATGTGAAGTGGGGCTGTCGCATGATTCGTGCGGAAGAGGGTGGGATGCATGCGACGTGAGATCTGGCCGAATGCGGATGCGCATATGCAGCTCAGATGCAGGGACGACACGAAACGAGCGATTCGATAATTCGGCACGAGCACATGGCGTTGGGGGGCAGGTGATGAATCATTACGAAGCGGCGTTATCTTGCAGCATGCAGGGACTGGCTCGAAAGCACAATGGTGGATTGAGATCATGTATCATTTGTCTGGTTGTGTGGACCGGCACATTCCGATATCAGCAAGTCGCGAGCTATACGGAGTACAACCCATAGCAACCAAGCAAGCACAAATTCTCCACAAATCATAGAGTTGGTGTCGTTGGATTCGTGGCTTACAGCTACCTTTGTCTTCGTCATTTCTGAGATACCCAATCATCTGTTCACGTGGTAGATAGAACGGTTCATCGACGCTATTTGAAGGCTTGAGGTCCACAGGCCAATCGTGCAGGCACACCTTGGGCACACCTCGGGCACACCTCGCTTTATGGGCGGAAATAAGGTAATATCGATCTACAATCTATTAAGCTAGCTAGCGAGGGGTGCCCGCATAGTTTTCAATGTAGACTGGAAGTTGGATCTACAAGATTAGTTGACCTTAGAGGCATAGCGGTCCGGTCCATATAGGGTAGCTTTAGTTTGGACCGGACCATATCTTAGCAGCCGGACATCAATAGTCCATTGATCATCTTGCTGCTCCTCCTGAGCTCTTTCCTGGAAAAGCCTTTGTTACTTCAGCGGCTCTACGTTGAAGAATACGGCCTTTCAGACTACTCGATGAAAGCCACGTCCTCACCAAGTGTTGTATTGTTGTCACTGTGGACGGCGACTAGGTTCAGATCATTGCCTTTTGTCCTCGCTGCTCCACTCTCAAAAACTCGGCAGCCTTTTTGTTGCTCAGCTCGTGAGATTATCCGATACTGATGACTTTGGCTACTACGCATCTGTTATACATCCATGACTCGCGTCCGTTACCAAGCTGAATCTCTGTCAGCCTGTGTCCCAACGGTGGTGAAAGGCAGAAGAGAGATGTCAACATACCTGGCATACTTCTTCAACGTTCCCTTCTGGTACTTCAGCCCCGGCTGCACCCACTCCTTCCTCCTCCTCTCCACCTCCTTCTCATCGACTAGAAGATCCAACTTCCTACTTTCTGCATCAATAACCACCTCATCGCCATCCTTAATGAGCGCAATCGGTCCCCCTTCCTGCGCTTCAGGCACAACATGCCCAATCAAAAAGCCATGGCTACCACCGCTAAATCTACCGTCAGTGATCAGCGCGACATCTTTACCCAGTCCAGCGCCCATTATCGCGGAGCTAGGTTTCAGCATCTCTGGCATGCCTGGACCGCCTTTGGGACCTTCATAGCGAATGACAACGACGGTCTTCGCACCCTTTTTTAGATCGCCAGCTTCGAGTGCGGAGACCATTTCGTCCTCGCTGTTGTAGACTTTGGCTTTGCCTTCAAAGATGGTTCCTTCCTTGCCGGTGATCTTGCCCACGCAGCCGCCTGGCGCGAGACTGCCTCTCAGGATCTGGATGTGGCCGGTTTTCTTGATGGGGTTGCTAAAGGGACGGATGATGGTCTGGTCTGAGGGAAAGTCGGGAGCCTTTTCGAGGTTCTTAGCAAGGGTTTGGCCGGTCACTGTCATGCCATTGCCGAAAATGACACCTTCTTTTAGTAGGTATTTCAGGAGAGCGGGAGTGCCACCGATGGTGTGGAGGTCCGCCATTACGTACTTGCCAGAGGGTTTGAGGTCTGCGAGGAAGGGCGTGCGATCGCTGACGCTTTGAAAGTCGTCGATCTTGAGGTCGATTCCAACAGAGTGCGCGATGGCTATTAGGTGGAGGACGGCGTTTGTTGAGCCGCCTGTTATGTTAACCAGGATCATGGCGTTTTCGAAAGCTTCTCGAGTCAAAATATCAGACGGCCGAATATCTTCTTGCAGCAGTTTCTTGATAGCACCACCTGCTGCAAGGCATTCGAGCTGCTTCGCTTTCGATTCAGCAGGATTCGACGAAGACCCAGGCAACGTCATGCCCATTACTTCGATAGCCGTAGCCATCGTGTTCGCCGTATACATACCCCCACAAGCCCCTCCTCCAGGACAAGCATGTCGTATGATATCGAACCTTTGCTCTTCATTAATCTCCCCTGTGATAAATTGCCCGTAGGCCTGAAACGCAGACACGATATCAATATCTGCATTGTTCTGCGTAACGGCACAACCAGGCTTGATAGTCCCCCCATAAACCATTAAACTCGGCCGATTTGTCCGTCCCATCGCCATTATCACGCCAGGCATATTCTTGTCACAGCCTGGTATCGAAATATTCGCATCATACCACTGCCCACCCATGACCGTCTCAATTGAGTCTGCTATCAGATCTCTCGACTGCAGCGAATATCTCATTCCCTTTGTGCCCATTGATATAGCGTCACTGACCCCAATCGTGTTGAATTGATATCCTATGAGCCCCTGTCGCTCGACGCCCTCTTTCACTCTGTTGTTCAGATCGAGAAGGTGCATGTTGCAGGGATTGCCGGAGTACCAGACAGAGGATATACCAACTTGTGCTTTCGACATGTCTTCAGTCGATAATCCAGTAGCGTACAACATGGCCTGCGAAGCACCTTGCGATTTGGGTTGGGTGACATGCTGGCTGACTTTGTTGAGTTGAGGTTCGGAAGGGTCTGCTTTTCGTCTGGCCGTAGTCGAGAAGCTATGCATCCTAGCATGATTTCAGCTCATGGCATTATCGCGAGCCTCAGGACTGCAGCTACTGACGATTGTGTTAGATATCTGAACGGTCCTGGGGCCGAGAGCGCCCTTTGGACACGAAGAGTAGAGGGAAGCATCGGAGAGGTCTGAAGCTTCCCCTATCGGCATAGAGCCATCTGTTATATAGGGCCACAGGGTAGAGAGTAAGGAGAGCTTTCGTTGCAAGCCAATGGCAAGAAATCTTTAGGTTTCAATTCGCCGCTCAGAAATTCTGTCTCGGCAAAAGCGCGCCGGAGAGGCTTCCGCAGCTCGCACGTGACGTGGTAATTTTCGAACACGTCAAAACCCTGCTCAAACATATAGTCCTGACTTCTTCCAAAACAAGTCTTCGGAGCCATATTGACTTGTCAGTTGGAGCTGTACGCGCAGCAACATGGCCTTCTGTTCGTCAGGTAGGGTACTATATTTGTTTTTGTTTCAATTCCAAGTCTTTGAGGTCTATAAGAAACTCTAAGAGATCTAGCGAACATAATATTATAGTACAAGCGTGCGTATCATTCGTAAAATCCGAGCATAATCCGAGTATAACTTCGCCATTCTCAGGATCAAGCCCGTGTTGTGAGTCATCCGTTGAGAAGCCGGTTTTCGTACAGTCGTTCAAGCGTGTATCCGTAAGCAAGCGGTATACTGAATCGAACGCGTTAATCATCGTCTTCCTCCTCTCGTCTTCTCAACTCTCCATCGACCATAATCCCCCTGACGACCCACTCCGTTTTTTGCACCCTCTCCAGGGTCCACCTCGATCTTGTACGCGCAATGAGCCCTTCAACGATCTCCCTCGCCCCATCTAGCTTTTGGCCCTTCCCCGAATCCCACTCGCCGTCAGCGTCAGCCCATCTGATCCACTGCCATTCGCATCTCGCAATGCGATGGCTCGTCGGGCTCTTTCTCCTTGCTCCAGGGATGGGGTCAAACGGTAAGCGGCCCTCCATGAGAGCATACAATAGCACACCAAGAGCCCATGCATCCGTAGCTCGACCATCGTACTCTTGGCCCATAAGTACTTCTGGAGCGGCATAGTCTTCGCTTCCGCACCTAGTGTCGAGTAGTGGCGATTCTGGTGGTCTCGGGATCCAGCGTCCCAGACCAAGATCTGTGAGGGTTAGGATTGGATGAGGGTAGCTTTGCCAGTCACCGATTGCGTGAAATGCGGCTGTTGGAAGATTGACAAGAACATCTACATCTTATGTTAGTGCCTACATCGTAACGGTAAGCCTTATACATACTCTCCAGCTTGATATCGCGATGCACAATATACTGCGAATGCAGACACCTCACAGCCCCAACCAATTCCGTAAACATCCGCCGGATCAAGCCTGGCGTTAGAACATCCAGATTCATGTTTGCCAATTCGAAAAGGTCGCCACCCGCACAGTAATTTAATACCAAGTAAGCTTGTCTTTCACACATGTTGACAGCCTTGAGATGCACTAAAGATGGGTGATTTATGGATTTCATGATTTCCAACTCACGCTTGATCGAAACCCCTATTTTCTTTTCGTCGGCACCTCCAGCTGGGCCTTGTTCGCAGATTTTTACTGCAACCAATGATTTCGGGTTTACGTCGTCTTCGTTTTTGAGGACCGCATCCGTTCCATCAACACCTTCACTGGTGGCAAGCATGACATTGCTGAATGTACCTTTCCCAAGCTGGCGCAAAGCTCTCCATTTTTTTAATCTACCTCCACGTACTGTGTGAGCCTCATAGACGGGTAATGCTAGTCCCTTGGAGGGGCTAAGTCCGGATGAGAGCCTTTCCAAGTCATCACTTTCTTTCCCTGTATTGCTATCAGGGGGAGTTGGTGGTTTCGGTATCGAGATAGCCAGGCCTCGCTGTACAGCTAGATATTGCTCGCGATGCATGTGATCCTCTGGTGGAGAAAATGATTGCTGCGAGATCGAAGGAGCACTAGACGTCGAGACGACAATGTTGCGCGATTTGGGCACTTGCATTCCTTCAGGCACATACTCGCTGATGCTTCTGTTCCTGGAGTGAGCTGCCGCGTTCGCCTCGTAAATTCGCGCTCGCTCGGGACTGTCTGCTATCATGTGTTTCTTCGGAGATGTTCGAGCATAGTATATGGGTTCCGGCGCCTGCTCATTGTCGCCACAATCATTCAATCCGCTGTCTATCGATGTTCTCCCATATCCTGGAGAACCCCAGCCCGAGATCGGGGAGGGTAATGGCGTCATTTCGACCAATGGTCCTACGCCTGGCGAAGACAGAGAAGAGGCAGGTGTAAGGGAGTCGGATCTGTGAGTCCTCGAGGTTCTGGCTGAGCGGATGCTGGAACTGCGGACTGGCAGACCAGCGTTGAACACAGTCTGCTCCAAATTGTCTCCACTATTCGTTCTCGTTACTGGTCTTGGCTCCTCGCGTGCTTTTTCATTCAAATGGTCCGTTCGTAGCCTTAAGCCTGCACTCAGTGGGGAGGGCGTATGCGGTGCTATCGTCTGATGCGCTTGTGAAGGAGTGGTATCGAGAGGGTGGAGAGAGGCATGGTACTGAAATGATGGTGGGGAGTTGATGCTTGGAAATGGTTCATGAGAGGATTTGCGCTCTGTGACGTCGTTCTGCTCATAGTGGGCGCGGTCTGCCGTTGAAAATTGACCTATACTTTGGGACTGGAGCTGACCTGACGTAAGGGCTGCGGGTGGCTGACTGGAAGCTGTGGAAGACATCTACAGAGGAGCTGCTAAAGATGAGCACTTCTGCGGACTTCAATGGCATGAAAGATCGGTGTGCACCATCAAGGCTGCCGTTGTTGTCAGTGGGCTGAGGCTGAGGCGCGTAGTTACTCGAGATTAGGTGGAACTTGCGCTTGTCCAAAACAGTAAATTTATCTCCGGCTGTGTTATCTTATATCCGGACCCAAAAACACCACCCTTTAGTTTCTTGCGTAGACAATTGCAGCTAGGACCTGGTATAGAATCACAAGAAGGGGTTCCTGACTGATATATGTCTCGCCGGCTGGCTATACTTTGACTCCAAGATACAGCCTATGATCTGTGGCCATCAATCACTGATCATTTCCTGGCAATGGTTGTATAGAGCTTGTTCTGCCTCATAAAAGAGCTGCAGAAAGCTGCGAGGACGCTTGATCCGCACGTGGTGATGAAGACACCTCGCAATGCTTCAATGTAGCTTTGTCTTACGACTCCAAAGATTGCCTTGTCCAGTCGATTGATTTCGTCAAAATCTTGTCGAATTCGGTCAATAATGCCATCCGCGTCTTCGATGCTGCCAATGCTCCGCTGAAGGTATACTCGTAGCAGACTCTGAAAGGTAGCCGATGCAACGGTCAACCCGATCGCTGACCCTGTTGACCTGAAAGCAAAGCCTGTAGATGTAATAAACGCTTGATTGTCGTGCTCCACGGCGCTGACCAGAGCCATCAAGGTCGTGACTAACATACCGCCAAATCCAAAGCCATAAAGAGTCAACTAGACGAAAGGATGCCATGGTGCGGTGTCCAATTGCAGTGAAGACATCAGACCGCAGCCGAGGATCATGAAAGCGTGGTTGACTTTTTGCCTGTCGCTCGCATGATGACTCCAGCGCCGAACGCTCCAATTGCGGTGCTGGCAATTGAAGGTATGAAGCGCAAGCCGGCTTCTGTGGGTGTGTTGCCCATGAGTTGCAGATAAACCGGCATGAAGGATGTAATGACATAGTATGACATGAAGGTAAACCAAAAGCTTAGACATGCAGCCGCTACCGTACGGTCCAATAGGAGCCTCATGGGGATGATTGGCTCGGCAGCTACCTTCACTTCCACGTACACAAGGTTGGCCAGAAGAGCTAAAGATAGATGGAGGGATACGAGCACTAGGGGATGAGACCATGGGAGAGTATTGCCACCTGTATTGACACCGAACAGGAACAGGACCAGCGCTAAAGTCAGAGTGAGAGATCCGAGGTAGTCAATTCGGCTTAGTGCCGACTGTTCGGATGTTTTTAAGGGAACCCTGACAGTCGATTGAACCATAATGGCCCCAATCACGAGGAAAGGGATTTGGATCAGGAAAGCCCCCCTCCAATCCAGAATGCTGTCGAGCCAACCGCCTAATGAGCCACCAAGACCAGAGCCAGCTCCTAGAAAGATGTTAAGGATGCCCTGAATGACTCCTCGCTTCCTTAATGGCACAAGATCCCCAGCTACAAACATGCTGATGGTGAGAATGGCTCCACCTCCAAGGCCTGCTATCGCACGGCCCATGACCAAAATCCACTCCCTATTAGCGACTCCGCAGAGAAGTGTGCCCATCCCGAAAGCTATATTGGACAACAGTAGGCCCTGGCGTCTTCCAAAGATGTCAGTAAGCCGGCCGCTGAGAGGTTGGGTTACCGATTGGCCAATGAGATACGCAGAGCCAATCCACGACAGAGTCTTGAGATATGAAAATGAGCTTGAAATTGCCACTAGAAGAGTTGCGACGATCGTGGAATCTGCGCAGCCGGTTGATGTTGTTACCAGGATTTTTCGAGCCTTGTTGGGAAATCAAAATAAAATCCATACCGACAGACGTTAAGACCGCACCGATCTATGGCTTGTCAGCACCTGTCCTGCGGCAGTTCTCCACTCAACCTACCCAAACGCTGCCCAAGACGAGCGCCAGCTTAGCATTGGACGACTCTTCGGTTGATGATGCAGGTGCAACTCCGTTCTCAATTTCCGCGCTGCTTTGTACATTCTCGGCGACGGAGGTATCTTTCGTGTGTCTAAGGAGCGAGCTCTGCTCATTCGATGTCAGGTCCGACATTGGAAGCTGACATATTCAGACGCAATACCCATCGAAAAAGGTGGGAGCAGATGGTTCTCAGCCATTCTGTCTTTATGAAACTCAGTCATGCTCGATCTCGTCATGGTTCTCAGCCGTTCCTTCTTTATAACACTCGGTCATGCTCGATCTCATCATGGTGTGAGAGCTAAGAAATGATACTTTCACCTAATGATCGAGACTCTGCCTTTCGGCCGCACTCGGTCCACGCGTTTGTGAGAGACGAGCTTGCCGCTGTGCAACAGCAACCAATCCCAATATTTACGAAAATCGAGGGGGTTCTGCTGTTTCTTCAATGCATTCATTAGATGGGACAAGTTAGATGCAACAATGCAATTCAAATGCAGTCTTGAAGATGCTCATCTAAACAGAGACCCAGAGAAACGTTGTCCAGCAAAAATTCAAACTTTGCCTCTCTACCTTCGCCAATCGCAAGGAAAAGACAGCATAGCACGCGCAGATAGCCTCAAAAGAGGATTTCACAAGGCTAAGGAGCGTGACTTATATCCCCAGTTGTATTTGTACACATCAACTCCTCGCAATGATATAGCACAATTCCTTCCTAGTATCACTCTATAATCCCCTAGTCCATCGTAACTACAGCCCCTAGCCCCTTCATCGTCTCAATGATCTTCTCTGACTCCTCCTTTGGCACCCCCTCCTTCATTTGCTTCGGCGCGCTCTCCACAAATTTCTTACTATCCACCAAGCTCAGACCCAACATGCTCTTGATCTCTTTGATAACCTTGGGTTTTGCGGCCGCGTCGAACGATTTGAGGGTTAGGGCGAATAGGGTCTTTTCTTCGGCTGCAGGGGCCGCTTCTTCTTCTTCGACTGCGGCAGGAGCTGCTGCAGGGCCGGCGGCGGAAAAATTCCCCATGGGCATGTCGGGGATGTTGAGACGGGACTGTTAAGATGGTGGTTTAGCTATGAGATCATACACGGGCGTCGAGATGCCCTTGGGCGCATGGCAAAGAAATTGCCAATCCGAAATCAGTCGAGACCCACCTTTAGATTTGAGACCAGGTCTGCCGTCTCCAGTAAAGTCAATTGACTTATCTGGTCGACTATGGTCGAGATCTTTGGATTTGTTGATGATGCAGCAGCTGTAGATTCGCATCTCCGCGATGGCGCTCTCCGTTGGCGTTGTGTGGATGCGAAGCACGCTGTGGACGTCGGCCATGAGAATGTACGCAGCGCTCTGAAGCAGCATCTTGCCCCTGATACTGATGGTAGAGACATAATCTGTGGGGACGATGGAGCTTGGATCGTGCTATTGAAGGTGTTGATGCAGCTATTCGAAGATCCTCAGATTTCACTAGCGCGAAATCGATTAGGCGGAATTTACCCGCACATTCCATCGAAGCATTCACTTTTCTAACACTCATCACCACCCACCCAGCATGGAGTTCTCTCTGTCTAAGCAAGAGTGGGCCATCCTGAAAATTGTAGCTGGAACTTGGACCGCCTACCAATGGTGGGACATCATCGTGAACTTCGACGAGAAATTCCCAGCTTCTGCACGTCTATGGCGGAGACTGACTGCCGGTGATATCGAGAACGAGGCGTGAAGGGACGGCGGGGAAGAGCACAATGGAGCCAAGGAAGAACGAGATGGAGGAAACGAGTCGTAAAGAGAAGCGGGATCAGATCGAACCACAGGCTCTAGGCCACGAGCGTCCGACGCCGCAGCCATTGAAAGAGCTGGAGACTGCCCTGGATCTACTCAAGAAGCCCGATGACACCTCGCGGCTCGTAGGACTAGCCCTGCTCAAGCCAGTCCTTGAGCAGGAATTGAGCCAGGGAAACAGCGAAGACGAAGGGCAGAAGGACGCTCTCATACTACGATGTTGGAGAGCTATACCGGCCAAATTCTTGGATGGATTACTAAAAGCAAGGGCCAGCGACAAGACACCGAAAGAAGAAGCTAGTAACATGATTGGGCTGGCAGTTGCCGTTATGCACGCTTTCATGCGCTTGATGGGCTCACACCAGACAGATGCCAAATTCGTTGGTCGAGTTCCCCTGCTCATGGCCACACTACGCTCTTGCCCCTGGGAGACCTCTACACAGATCATAGATATCGTTCACGGCTTAATAATGACACCGGAAGGCTCCCTGGCCGTCTTCCAGACTGATGTGAAGACGAGCGATACCGACCAGAAGCCATCCGTCTACCTCCTCATAACAATGCTGCTTATCGATATCCGGTCAACGATACCGTCCCTCCAGGAGAAGCTACACTCGGACAACTACCCAGCCATATCAGCTCGCCTCTCCAGAGCCTACGATATCGTCTCCGCTTTCGTTGTATACCTAGTGCGAAGCCTGGAGAAGATGCTGGATGACGAGAGCTCCAACAGATCCTTCTCAGCGCCATTGCCAGTAGATCTCCTCTTGAAAATCCGAACAAACATCTCCGAATCAATGTCCCTCACAATAGAATACCTTCGAGACCGCTACGACTCCTCCACAGCAGGCGCTGCCGGTCTGCACGCGGATGCTCGCGCTAGCAATGGACAATCCTCTTCGGACCCGCTTCCAATAGCGTGGGACACATCTAGCGGAATATTCTCGGATTCATTGGTACTGGCTCAGCTCTCATGCCTCTCGCTCTGGCTTCGTGATGAGGACAATGATGCTCTTAGGAAGGAAGCTACGGGCATCGTGGATGTTCTCCTCGCCCTATACGAGAAAGGTGAAGACGGTAGGGCACTAGGCGAGAATGGGAATGACAATAAAGATGGTAATCGGATCTTCCGCTCTACAGTACTCGTAGCACTGGAAGGAATCGTCGAGACGCCCGAAGGGGCAGATGCCTTCCTTCACGAAGGCGGATGGAAAACACTCGCAAGCGATCTCACCGAGCTCGCGCCTAAGATCGAAGAGCGCTTGCGAGGCATTGAGATCGTTCGAGTACTACTAGCCGTCCTTGAGTCCGACGTCGCAGGCTCGACGAAAGAGGAATGGATGCCACTCATCAGCCTAGCCAATAGCGCCCTGGCTTTAACCAGTGATGAAGAGAATCTAGAGTTCGGCATCGCAGTCTCCCAATTAGCTGTCGAATTACTAGTGAGAGCCCCCCGCGGCGTAATGAACAAGAACCGAGAAGCAGCTATTAAGCTACTCAGGAGGGCCGAGGCGCTCTCGACGAAGGACTATGCAGATGTGGGAATAGAAGATGGGCTCGAAGAAGTGGTTGAGGGTTTGGAGAGTCTGCAACTGGGCAATGAGTTGGGTGCAGATCGGCTAGTTATCATTGATCCAGGACTTTGAACGAGACCTCAAACGCACCGGATTTCCATGCAAGAAGCGAGGTAAAGAGCCGTATGAGCTTTACAGAGTAGGCCCGTATTCTCCTCCGTGCTCTGTCTGAGTCAAACTTAGCCAGTAGAAATTCGTCCGCCTCGATTAAGACCCTGTCGAGTCAGAAACATGGACTTTCATCCTTAGACTTGTTTGTCAACGACTCAAGCCGATTAGCGTAGAGAGACCACTCGCTGTAAAAGCGAATTATCGAATCATGACTTGCTATCCTACATTTCTTTCACCGCGCAGACCTGCACTACATAAATCTCGGATTTGATACACGTAGGCGAGAGCTCCATCTGCATGATAAAGGCAGCACCATCACATCATACCTTGATGCTGCTGGTCATAAGGTTCCATTCCCTTTTGAATCTCCTCCACAATCTCCGCCGCATCAGCCACACTCTGCGCTTCGAAGTCGTATTGTTTCGTGTCCTGATTCTCCCTAATAGCAATGACCTACCCACAACTTTAGATCATACTTCTTCCCCAATCATCAAAGTGGAGAGCAAAGAAAAGAAGGAATGGAGAGCTCGAGGAGAGAAACATACCCTAAAAGTCTTCGGATGCCTCCTCGAAACCTTGCACCCGACAATCATACTAAACGGCACCCTCGAACTTTTTCCACTACTCTCGAACAGAGTCTTCCCAGTTTCGCCTGGAAGGATATGCATAAAATCTTCGTCCAACATCAATACCCGCTGATGACTAGGCGCAAATGACATTGGCTGCTTTCGTACGACGTTGTACTTCTTGAATTTCTGGCTGTTTCCTAGTAGGTCCTGTTTCTGGCCCAGGAGATGGCCTAGTCCTGTTCTCTTCCCGCCCTTCCTGACCGATTCGGCCGCTGCTGCGGGTGTAAGTAAGAGCGGAGCGTTGGGCGAACTGCTGCCAGGAGACCCAGCTAAGCCCAGCGCACCATCATTAGCGAAGCGGCGACGCACGAGATCGAGATCTGTTTGCGGACCGAGAACTTCGACGACACGGTCAACAGGCGCAACAGTGTTGCTACCGCTGATTTTCAGAATGTGGTAGGATTTATCCAACTTCCAACGTTTGCACACTTGATCCAGCACTTCGGCAAGATAGGTGTCTGTGGTGACTTCGATGGTGGTGACTTGGGAGAATGCTTCTAGGGATGTGAAGTGTATTTTGAGCATCTTCGGCGGACCCATGCGGGGAGTGGAGTGGTCTTTTGGCGGAACGAAGCGCGGAGGTGCTGGTGCTGGTTTTGATGGCGCTGGAGGAGGAGGGGCTAGAGGAGGAAGCACGGCTACTCGGACTTCAGATGGGGGATCTGCGGCGACCAATTTTCTGATATCATAATTAGGGGTGACGCGTTCTGTATAATGTTCATGTTCCTCTTGAGTAGCTTCGACCAAAGCAAACTCGTCCACTGGCTTCTCCCTCGATCTTCCGCGAGCTCCCTTGTTGTTATTAGCCGTGAATTGGGCAATTGGCGTTACTCGATCCAGCGCGGGAAAGTCGTATTCGACTTCCCCATCGTCAACCATTCGTAGAGTCCAGCGATTGACGTTGAGCTTAGTACCCTCAAGAGATGGCTTCAATCCTTCTTCCCGGTACCTCCAAAGCGCTAGCCCAATGGCTTGAGCAACGACTACTTGCGGATTCTCCCCAGAATTGTTATTTTGTACGTTTCTTAGCAGAGGCATGTCGAAAGGCGTGTTCGGCTTCTCCGAAAACGGTGCGTATATCTTGATGTTCAGTGGATCAGGGACACCTTTGCCTGACAACTTGGCAAACGACTCAAGCGGATCCTTGGGTTTTGTCTTGCCTGCTCGTAGCGCTTGGCCCAGGATACTGATGGGTTGGATCGTGCTAATGGGTCGTGGTGGTGGTAGCGCTTGCAAAAGAGCGGGCTGGGCAATTTTGATCTTGGTGGGCGACCCCTTGTTCAGATTCAACGGGGCTGGCATGTCAGTGAGAGATGAGCCGACCATGTCCTCTATGAGCGATTCCGAGTCCGCCGTTTCTCCAAATTCGGAGGACATGCTAGACCTGTCAGATCCCTCGCCAGAGTCTTCGTTGATCGTAGTGGTTAGATTGCGCAACTGTTGCCGTTCGTCTTCCTCATGCTTTGCAGTGAGGAGATTGCTAGCCTTGGCAGCTTTAGCAGGATTCAGATGCCTCCGCTTGAAGATCGAAGGATCAAGCTCGTTCTCCGACGACATGTCACTGCTGGTAGTCGTATCTCTTCTGGCACGCTGTTTCACCGCTTCAACGCTGGTAAGGGATCCGCTCCGTAGTCTACCCTGGTTCGACCGCCTTGATGGTGAAGTAACGATGACTTCAACGCCGTCTTTCGCGACTGAGCTGCGAATAGGTGACGATCCTGACCGATTTCTGACAGGCATCTTGGCGAACTTGATCTTTTGTGCTTCTCTATATTAGGATTAGCATAAAGCAGAAGAGATGCAGGGCGTGTTCGTGTCCTACCTTCTCGCACCTTCACCGTCGTCATCGCTCTCATCGCTCAGATCGCTGCTGTCGTCTTCATCGTGCTGCTCTCTCCGCCGCCGTCTTCGCACATTCGGGCCTGGACCGACTGTGTCAGTGCTTCCTCGCCCCGTCACCATGCCTCCCTCTTCCTCTTCATCACCGAAGCCTGCAGGAGCAAAACCCGCGGATCTTGGAGGGGCAGCGAAATAATCGGATGAGATAGTAGTCGGAATTGGCGGCGAGTACGTCCTCTTGGTGTCTGCGACGTTTGCTGTCCATCCAGCAGCACGAAAGCTGGGATCGTTGAGGACGCTTGAGTCCACACTGATAAGACGCTCCCCAATGCCATCTTTGATATTGGTCAAATAGGATGTCCTCAGCTGCCAGATCAGGAAACTGTACACTAGTTAGACCCGATTCCCGCTTCGTAAGTGCTTTTTCCCAGTCATCAAGATGATTCTACAGATATGCAAGAGTACTCAAGCGACCCACTCTTCGTTTTGCAGCAAAGACATGGTGGATCTTCTTCCCTGGTTATCACAGCTTGAAGTGCCATCTGTTGGCAGCTATGCTACCAGCTTCGCATCCTTGAATGCTAATCACACAAGGAGGTGTAGTGTATAGAAATTGTGATACATAATAGCAGCAAGCCTCTGGCTCATGCTGCCTTAGGCCGGCCCGGAGCGCGCGCCTAGGAGTAAGCCCGGACAGGGTGTTGATCCTTGTGAACAAATAACAAACAGAACGAATTACACCAGTATTCATTTCCAGAGAAAACCGAATTCAAAGACTTCGAAAGCCTTTGTACTTCCTTTCGTGATGGGTCTGGTCGACTATTCCGAATCAGAAGGCTCAGACCAAGAAGAAGCGTCAACAGCGCAAGAGCCCGTCAAGAACAGAACGAACCCCAACAAGCCGGGTTTTGAGAAAGTTGTCGACCGTTCGAATCCTCACAAGATCAAGGTCAGCCTGCCTAAAACATCGAAAAAAGTTACAGAAGATGGAAGGGAGGAATTAGAGCGTCCTGCGAAACGAGCCAGAGTCAGCGGAGGAGGCCTCAGCGGATTCAACGCACTCCTACCAGCACCAAAGCGCGCGGCAGCGCCGGGCGGTGGATCTTTAGCAACCAGTGGAAGAAAAGGGGGACTGGGCAGTGGCGTCAATCTGAGGACAGGAGCGGCGCCAGGATTTACTAGGGAGCCTGAGCCTACAACAGCATCTGATGAGATTGATACGAGTGAAGGTCGAGCTGGGGCTGTGCCCGACGAAACCGTACAAGATCATGAATTGATAAGTAGGCCTAATGATGGAAGTGTACAAGTTTTGGACAGCCCAATTAGGGAAGGGGTCAAGGAGGAGCCGACACCGAAGGGAAAGACGACTATGTTCAAACCTCTATCAGTGGCTCGGAAACCACAGAAAAAGAAAGCTCCACCTACTGATGCCACAGGAGGTCTCAAGAGTCGGATTCAAACAGCACAGCAGCCGACAGCAACGCCCAAGGCTTCATTATTCTCGGTGGGAGATACAAGTGAAGCTCCTACAAATCACTCAGGTACGAAAGGGAGCTATCAGCCGATGGTATACAGCATCAGCGAGCCAAAATCAATAGAAACTGCTCCAGATCCCCAATATGAAGGAGTAGAAGGAGAATCCTCTACTATTCCAACAATGACGAATGCCGCCAGTCAAGCATCCCAATCCCTTGACACGATAGCCTCCGACCTCAACCTCTCAGCATCTGCCAAACGACAACTACTCGGCCGTCAAAAGAACAACCCATCTGCAATCAACATAGTAAACTTCAACACAGACGAGGAATACAAGCAGAATGAGCTAATGCGTCAAGCCGGCGAATTAGTCCAGCACAACGCTGTCCGCGCAATCGCACCTGGCAAGCACAGTCTCAAGCAATTAGTGAACGCTGCTAGCACTCAGAAAGATGCGTTAGAGGAGTCCTTTGCTAGCGGAAGAAGGAACAAGAAGGAAGCTGGCAGTAAATATGGTTGGTGATGAGTAGCATAGATTTGTTAATAATGCATGAATGAATGGCAATGGACCCAATGTTGAAAAAAAAACTTTTTTAAGCTAGCAGTTTTCTGCTAACTAATCGCCCCCAAACTCCTGCTCAAACTTCTTTCTAATTTTGGAAGACAATCAATTTACTTCCCAAACCCTCCATTTCTCTTTGCCCTCCTAAAACCCCGCATTCCAGGTGCTGACACCAAACAGCTCCAGAACATCTGCGTCCCACAACCCCTCTGCCAGCCCTTCCACGGGGACATTCCCCTCAACGGCGGCGGCCGCGTGCTCTTCCACGGGGCGAACCCCCTCAACGGCCGCCGCCTGCTCTTCCATGGGACGAGGCCTCTCAACCGGCCATGTAGCCGGGCCACTTACCTCATTGACAACAAACTCGTCCCGTTGGATGTCACCAAAACCCGCCGCGTTCGTCGGGCCGTTGCCCATGTTCGCGAACGCCTCCTCGAACCCGGCAGGTTCGGTGAGCCCGGCGCCGTAGTTGTCGGCGGAAAAGAGAGATTCGTAGCCCGAATCTTGACGAGCCATGTCGTGACCGTCGAAAGGGAAGGCGGCCTGGTTTGCTGCCGGGTAAGATAGGCCGATTGCCCCGGAATGGTAAAATGGGTAGGGCCCGTAGCCCACAGGGTTGGCGGTCAAGGGGGGCATGGTCTGGCCTGCCTGGTAAGCGGCCTGGTTAGTTACCCCACAGCCAGCGGGCTGGTTGGGCGGGTAGTACCCATATTGCTGGCCTGCCTGGTTAGTACCCGGGTGGCCTACCCAAGAAGCAGCAGGTTGGTTGGACAAGTGGTGTCCATGTAGCTGGCCTGTATGGTAAGTAGCCGGGTGAGCTACCCCAGGAATAGGCAATTGGCCAGGATTAACAGCCTGGTGATAGCCGGAGGGAGGGCCGGATAACTGCGCTGGCTGGTTGGTCACCGGGTTGGGTGCTTGGTGACCGAGGGATAGATTGGGCAAGTTACCCATGGCGAGTGCGGCTGCAGCCCGCTTCGCCAGCGTCTTCTTATTAGCGGACCCAGGGGGTCGCCCTGGTGCAGGGTGCTTTGGCTTGAGTTTCTCAGCATCACGGACTTCCTTGGGCTTGTTTCTGGAGCCGATCTTCGGGCCAGGCTTGTTGTAGTGGCCAGTGATCTGCTTTACGGATTCCCTGGTATAGCCACGAGCTCGCTTCTTGGTGGGCGAGATGGGGGGCGTGGGAAGGCCACTCGCTGGATTGATCCCATTCGTTTGCACAGAGAGAGGTGGAGGAAGAGTGTTGACGGGGGCCACGCCCTGAGAGGAGGACTACACACATCTTCATTAGCTTGGTCAATTTCTCGGACTAATGCACGTTTTGAGGCAACGTATCCTTGCATGTTGAAATGCTTTGGCATTGAAACATCAGGGTCTATCTACACACGATCTTGCTCGATCGCTGGGATATTTTGCAAAATATACTGCGTAGGAGACCTTAAATGCTTCTTGTTGTTGGGAAGGAGCCATACCAAGGGGCAGACCAATGGGCTACTTACCGCTGTTGCGGAGGAAGGTGCCCCACCAACTGGCACAGTACGCTCGTAAGGACATGGAGCTGCTACCTTCAAACAATACACATTAGCCTACCAACGATGCTAGCATGTTATGGATTGCTTTCAATTAAGAGCACTATGATTAGACTACGGCTTCCATAGAATTGCTCTGCAATCTGCAAACTGTCTGGGTTTTCTTACCCATACAATCGACAGATTACGAAGCAATTCTAGGTGCACCTGTCAGGAGGGGGTAACTTTTAGGGTACTCACTATAATTACAAGCCCTTTCCTCCCCCATAGTACACGATCTTGAAAAAATGTCGCTAGCTCCTGTAAGTTGGCTTGGTCAGTTACCTCTATAGCATAAATGTCTGTATGGGAAGTTGCCCTTACATGATTGCTGACTTCAATTGTATCCCAAATTCCATACTCGTCGGGATGGATTTCGTTGGTTCTCCCGTTCTTGTACTTGATATCGGCATGTGGTAGGCGAGTGAGAGGCATTTTGAGCTAAATGTGTAAGGTAGTCTCTCGTTCGCTGCTGCTTCTTGAGGCTCAGAGTGAGAATTGAGGATTGTGAAGAGAAAGCAGAGAAAATGGATCCTACCTCGATTTTGTACTCGATGCACGGAAAGTTTTCAGCAGTGGAACTCACCGGAGGACAGAGGGCAATTGTGGAGATGGTAAGGTTCTTCCTCTAGGCTACTACAGAAAGACTATGTACGAGCTGTACCAAAGTTCTCTGTAGGCCCTAGCCCCTTTCCACCACCTCAGCAAACCACTGTCGTAATGCCTGCGCCAAAACTCCAGGCAATTCCTTCACATTCCCTACCACCACGTAATATGGGAATGGAAAACTGTCCAGATAGCGTTTGATCTTGAGCTTCGTATCGCCTGCGGCATCTGATTCGAAGACCGCTTGACTCATATCAAGTATGCTTTCCTCTTTTCTCAGGGCATCCACAATGACGAACACGATCATTATACGTTCTTCCTGAGCTTGGCACACAAGCCGCCGAATCGTATCATGGTCTTCGCACACCCCGTCACTTATTATGAGCTCAAGCTGCCACAGATCGGTGCCAGTATTGAAAGTTTTCCTACGTGCTTCACGAAACAGCGTGATAGACTCCGAGACGAGCTTCTGCACATTCGTCTTCGTCTGCTGGAAGCCGAAATGCTGGAAGATCTCGGAGCCGGCTTCCGATGAGAAGGGTTTTTCGAAAGGGTGAGCTAGTTGAACTTCGGTACCGAAACCAACTACGCAGATGGCTCCTACCTCCAGCATGCTGAGGCTCTTCGCAACTAGTGCCAGGGTCTCGAAGGCTAATTGGCCACTTCCGCTGTCACCCATAGATCTAGAATCATCTACGGCGAGCATGATTTGGTAATTACGCTTCGATGGGATAGAGCGACGCATCCATATCTTGTCACGCTTGTATTGAGAAGCAATGTAAGGTATGATACGTTTGATGTTGAGGCGTTTCCCTGTGCGAAAGTCGCCGCGCATTTTGGTGGCCAGGGTAGGGGCTAGGATTAGCCGGAGCTGCTCCGTCAGGGACAGCGATAATTCCCGAGTTATGCTCTCGTAATGTGACCAAAGTCGCCTCGCTTCTTCTGCAGAGCGAGATGAAGCACCAATGGCAGTTTCGAAATGCGTAGTAGAGAGATCATTGTCTAATGCATCAACTTCTTCATCAGCATGATCGGCTCCAGTCTCAGCCTCGTCCGTTCTAGGATTTCGTTCGAGTTTGCTGCTGATGAAGACACCTGGCCTTGGCTGCACTTGCTGGTCTTTAGAACCCTTGATGGCGGCTTCTTGATCTTTCATAGCTTCATCCTGATCCTCTGCGCCTTCCTGACTGATCTCTTCACATGCCAAGTTTTCATTTTCAGCCTTGTTACCGTTGCCAAGCATTTCTGATTCTAAACCCTTTTCGTCCAGACCCCTGGCCTGATCATTTGTGGCTGCCCCAAGAGCTTGAGCATCAGCTTCGGCGTCTTCATTTCGAAGATGCTCAAAGTCTTGATCAGCTCTGTCTAATTCATCTCCCGGCAGCTCTGAGTCCGTCCCCTGCTCCGCTGCGTCTTGAATTTGCCTATTCTGGCGATGCCATCTCTCAAGGGCGTCCCCTAGCTTCTTGAAAGCTTGGCTTGGCTGGTCGGAACTTAATGGCTCATCGTGAGCTCGAGCTATATCGGTTTCGGCATTGCTCTCACCCGAGTTGCCATCTTTCGCCGCAGCCTCCATTTCATCTAAGTTCGAGGTGCTGCCTTTGGTACCTTTGCTGGCTTGAGTCTCGCTCACAGATGTAGGTACTTCTTCGTCTTGCTGATCCATGTCTTGACCAAGCCCTCTGACATCACTAGGGACGGTGTTATCAGGGTCCACAGCTGCGTTGTCGGCGAAGTCTAGGAGGAGTCCTTGGTCGTCCGCCTTATCGTCACCTGGATCGGTGTCAACAGGAGAGCTTGCTTCGCCAGCGTCCTGGGCTTCTGCCTCATCTTGCTCATAGTCTCCGAGTCCATCTTGAGGGGAATTGGCCATATCATCCATCTCATCATCACGGCCATCTTCGTCCTTTTGCTCACCAGTCTCATCAACTTGCTCGTGCTCGACATCAGACATAGCATCAATATCACTGTCTCCAGACTCTCCTTCAGCGTCTGTACCATCATCGCTGTCTAGATCCATCTCCTCGGGCAGGTCCAGGTTTTGTCCATCCTGAGCATGCGGATCCATCTTTTCGGTCTCTTCCTTTGCAACCTCTTCGCCTTCCTCCGCACCTTCCTGACTAACGTCGTCATCCTGCTCATCACCATCTTCGAGACCAGCCTCTTGCTTCTCAGCAGAGTTGGCAGCGGCTTGGTCCCTTTTCTCTGCCTTTCCTTTCGTCTTGGCTCCTTCTTTCTCTTTCTCCTTTTCATCACTCTTCCCATCCCAAAGCTTTTCGTCCACAGCTGATGGGTGTAGGTCATCGACGTCTCCAGTCTCCTCATCGATACCGTCCTCCTCACCATCGCTACCTGAATCTCCGTCCTCTCCCTTATCAGACACATCACCCAATTCGCCATCCAACTCATCCTGATCCATATTGACCGCATTCTCTTGGTCATCAATATCTTCCTTCTCGTCGTCCTTGTTTCGCGTTTCGGCAAGCTCAGACAGATCCTCATCGTCTTGAATATCCTTACTGATATCTTCTGAGCCGACACCTTCGCCGAGACCGGTACCTCCTTCGAGCTTCTCAGTCTTTCCTGGCTCCGAAGCTTCATTCTCTGCAGGACTACAGAAACCCTCTTGAGCAATCTGAGAGAAAGAATACGCTAGGAGCGATGCTAGTCTACACAGGGACTGATGGAACTGCAGGTGTCGACTCAAGGCACCTTGCTGGATATTCCGATACTGTTCAACAATGGGCATTGCCATGGCACAGAGAGCAGCTGCCAAACCAAGTTTGCCGTCATCTTTAGTATCTAGATGACTAAACCTTGACATCACGTCTTGGAGCATCAAGTTGACCTCGTCAACATGTAATTCCTTCAGGCTTGTTGATAAAGACGCATCAGTACGTATCAGCCATGTTGGATCTTCGTCAGATATAGGCACCGAGGAGCATGCCTCTTGCATACGTTGCATGGCGACCAAGATCGAGTCAGCTGTACCGGAGAGGGAGTTGTCAAAGTCTTTGATGTCGAGAAGCTGTTCGCCATTCAAATGGTCTTTGGTGAGATTGGACGTTTTTGTAGTCCAAAGCTCGATCTGTCTTAACACGAAAGCCAAATGAGGATTCTGTGAAATCAGCCCTTGCAAGTGTCTCGCGCAATTTTGCAGCAATCGCTCGCCCTCGAGTAAAGCTGCTTCATGCTGGGTAGAGGACAAGTCCGCAGGTAAAACTGGTAGACTGCCGAAAGTCTTGAGGGCATTTTCGACTTTCTCTTTCCATTGGCTGAGGCTCTCTATAATTGAGGACGAGTCACGCTCGCCCATTCGAGCATGCTTTTGCACAATGACCGAGCCAGCTTCTAGGATCCCTGGTAACCATTTAAGAATATAGTAAATATCTTCAATGTTACTATTGTCATGAGATTGCTTGCTAAGCTTATATGAGTCAGGAGCCCACACATTCTGCAACTTCCTCGTCGTAGTTTCGAATTGGTCAAGATCAGTCATGGCGCTGGCGATGACGCTCCTCTGCTTCAGTACCACGGACACCATACTCTCCAAGTACCCAAGACTTCGAGCAACCTCGCCTTTGGTAAGATCTTCGGAGTGGGTACGCAATCTCTCTTTGAGCTGAGGCATCACGTTTAAGAGCTTGTGAAAGTAGTAATCTGCAACATCTATGTCACCAGTGAATTGTTTGCCGGCGAAAGCTGGGCTGTGGGTGAGTACTGCAGACAATGACGCCTGCTTAGCCAAGGTGCTGGCATTCAAGTTGGATCGGAACCCCATCTGGCGCAAGTCTTTTAAAGTCTCTGCGTAGAGCTTACGCTTTCGTGCTTTGAGATGCTTGATAGCTTCGGTGTTCTCCTCAGTCACTTTAGACGGAGTATTTTTCTGCAACGCCTTGATGCTGTCTACGAGCTCACTACCATAAGTATCAAGGTATGAGGCACCATCAATGGCAGTAGGAGGTAGATGACTCATTCTCACCATACGGTCCCCCGTCGAGCTTGGATTAGTGAACCGTTTTGCTTTCGTTTGCCAACCAACGAAACTCTGCTGGCAAAGGTTTAAGGCGCGTGAATCCACTCTAGCAACCATACTGACCGCTTTTAGTACACTGACTTGTCCAAGTCTATCAGGGAAACGCTGCGAGATAATTGTCTCTGAAGGCTGTGCTAGCAGGGTGCGATATTTGCGAACAACCTTGAACAATTTGTGATGTAACCGCTTGGCACTGTCTCGCAATGCGACGATATTGGTATCTTTCCAACTAGCCAGTAGCAGGATCTCCTTTATGTCTTTCTCCAGAGCTCGTCGTCCTTCAACCAGCAATTCTCGAACAGGGTCCTTGAAGCGATTATAGAAGCTTAGAAAGTTCACCGAAGCATTATGTATCACACTCATTACAGGGAATTTCTTGGTAAGAAGCTCGAGATGACTCTTGAAGCAGTCGATCATGGCAAGACGATGTGAGTACTGGCCCATTGAGGTAGTCGCAAGAAAATCAGAAAGCGTGCTGAACATTCGCTCAGCATGTGTGAGAAGATCTTCACCGGCATCTACCATGGAAAGTGGCGCCGCAACGATAGACTCGTACGCTACAAACCACCATGAGTCGGCGTCATCGTTACACTTCTGGTCTTCCATGTCAAGAAGTTGGGCCCAGGTCGAGAGCTCGAGACGACGCCAGCTGATGAGCATATCTGTGAGCTGATCATAGAAAGAGAAGGTAGTATACTGTTTGCTTGCAACAACTTGCCACTCATGAATGTAGCCGTGTAGCTGCTCAGCCTTGGTCAGAAGCTTGGCAATTGGCTCGGTGTGGCGCAAGGTTAGAAGTTCTGAAGACGTTCGCAACACATCATCGAGGGTTGTGTGCTCCGGCCAAGCCTCTTGAAGTTCGGTGAATTTCGTTTGTATCCTGTGGACGAGCGTGATAAGCTTTTGCACTTCGGGCAAATTAGCATCGGTGTAAAAGTTGTACAGCTTTTCTAGCATAGCCTGATCGTGCAGACGCTCTTTGCTTTCGGCGAGGCTCAGTATGACCGCAGAAAGCAGGTTCTCGGACGGTACTAGAGACTTTGAGAGCTCTAGACCATCTTGCCAATTTCTAGCAATGATATGTGAAGCGTTCCGAACCATGTCCAAGATCCTGGTGGACGACTGTTCTGTGTCCTGGAAGATTTGTCTCTGCAAGCTAGCAAGATTACGTGCTTGTTCTCTTGGATCATATGCTGCCTTAGCAGGTCCAGCAGCATTGTCTGATGCATCGCTGTAATTTGGAAACAGCTGCTGGAAATCCTGCTCATCGGCTTCATTGCTGTTATCCTCACTTCCCCGATAGCGGTACAGCGATGACTTAGCAGCATTCTGTTGTTGATCGCGACCCAGCTTGTCTCTCCATTCTTCAAACAAGCTATGGAAGGCTTGGAACATTGTCTGCGTCGGCGACTCCCCAAGGTCTGCGTTTACACTACGAGCTAATGCAAAAGACTTCAAGAATTGAGTACGATAATCAAAAAGGGCAGCACTTCGTGTGGGGAAATCTGCGCCGGGTAGCTTCAAGATTTTGTTAGGGCCTGCACCAAGGAATGGTGTGAATGCACATAGACGTTGAACACTGCTGTCGCTCTCGGTTGCCGGGGCTCTAGCAAGCAGAGCTAAAGCTAAACCAGCATCGAGGCCTTGCAACATGGCAATCAAAGGTCTCGTGATATCCTCATAAGCATGAAAGCCGTGTGACAGCCGTGTCACAGCTTGACGAATGTTTGTCCTCAAGAGTCTAAGCTCCTGTATCTCGGTTTCGTGGACGCTGGAGAAGACCTGTTCTGATGTGAACGAACTTGGCGACCTCAAAATGATGGTCTTCAAGACGTTGTTGAACTCTGCTTGCAGCTTTCCGAGCTCGGAAATCTGCGGCCGCACTATCGATGGAACCTGCGGCTCGGCTCCTAGAGCTTGTAGCTTTTGCTCTGCCAGCTCAATGCGGAAGCTTGAGGATTGACCACTGAATACGGTTTCGAACTCTCGAAGAGCTTGTAATTTGTTCTGCATTTCAGCCTTGCGTTTTTTGTGGCGACTCTGCTCGACCATCGGTCTTAGAGCAGGGTCAAAGACTCTGTCGGGCACGTATAGTAGCAAAAGTCCCGTGAAAAAGTGGATGCAAGTGTAAGATGTTTGTATAAGCTCACTAATATGTGGGCTGGAGTCTTGGGAATCAACAGCGCTTGCAAGGCATTCGTGAAGATGGCCAATCTGTTCAGAAGAAGCACTTTGATCCGGTGTCATGGCATTCAATCGGATTGGAAGCTGACGTACATATTGTTCGATGCTCTCGAATTCTTCGGACAATAAGGGTATGCTCAGTGCTGCTTCGGTTTGCTCTTGCAGACTTTTCAGGGAGAGTTCCAGGGCACCCAAAGGATTTCCGCTTATAGTGTCAGTTGAGTTCGCAATTTCCTTTCCAAGAAAGGTCATTTCGGTTGAGAGCAAAGCCAGAGACTGCAAAGGTACTTCACTGACGCCATGAAGCTTTTGAAGCATTGTGACCGGTAGCACATTTCGAATCGCTGCTAGCTCCAGGCTTCGTTGGCCAGAAGCTGTTATCAGCTGCACTTGCGCAAGGGAATTCCATTTCTCGGTCGACTGGCCGCATGCCATCAGCTGTGATGTGGGTCTTCCTGCCAATAGACTTATCACGGAGGAGGCTTGAGAGGAACCTTGGTCCTTGGAACAAGCCTCATACTGGCACAATATTTCGAATTGAGATTGGAAGTAGGGAACAGTTACACTCTGCGACGAACCTGGGCTGATGATGAGTTGCTCGACACTCCTTTGTACATCCTGCAAGATTGTCAGTGAAAGTCTCAATATTATGGAGTGGGAGGTCTACCTTTAATGGGCCAACTTCCTGCCAGCTATTTGTAATTGTGTTGTGCATGCGTACAATTGAATCGCGTAACATATCAAGCTCTTGTACCGAGGCACCTGAGCTCCATTTTAAGGCGTCAAAACGTTCTGCGAGCTCTCTTACCTGAAGGCCGCACTTGAGCTGCGACAGACTGCTTGCAACAGCTGGCCTGAACGTATGCCAGAGCTGTTCCATACGGGCCCCTGAATACAGTTGCCAAGACGAATTGAACGTATTCAATTTCAAATTCAGTTCGTGAGCCATTTGTGAAGTGAGGCTTTCTGATCTGCGAAGTTCGATAATATGGGCCACTATTGATCTGCCTACCGTTTGATAAACCTGGAACGCACCCTCATCAAATATAGATGAATGCGAAAGATCGAAAACGTCTTTCAGGAAGAAGAGAAGTTCTTTGGTGAATAACAAGCCATTCTGTACATACTGTCAACCTTCTTCCTCCTCGTTGGGGATGGGAAGCTGACCTCAGCGTCTTCAGCTTCTATAAAGCCTTTGCTATCCACACAATTACGAAGACATAGTCCCATATCCTGTAAGAATGCTGCCAAAGGCTGAGTCGAATCGTTCTGAAATCGTCTGTTCTCCGCAGAAGCAAGGGATCTTTCAAGTCTTGACATTTGCGCGGGCGTTTTCGACTCCACAGCCTCGGCCGCTGAAGCGAGCTGCTGCCCGTAACCATATATCTCCAATAGAAGCTCAAAGCAGTCTCCCAGCCATCTGAGATTACCTGATAGATGACTACGACCCTTGTCTGAGAGCAAGACAGGATTATTGTACGGATGAACAGACTATACAACAAATTGTCAGTACAAGCTTTCCATCTGTTACACGTTCACAAACTAACCTGTAGCATACAAAGCTCAGACGACGTCCCCGATACTCCGGGGATCCGTCCATACAGTTCTTCTATGCCTTTGAGAATGACACCACCGGACCTGAATAGTTGCTGATACGAATTAACCAGAGATGAAAGACATGCTTTTTCTGCAGATGAGAGCTCATTGAGACCGTTGACGAACTGTGACTGCCATCGATGGACCTTTGCAAGATCTTGAAAAGTGAGATGGTCAAGACAGATTGCCAAAAGCTCATTTACGTAAGTATCATCAATTCTATTCCAATCGAAAGATTGAAACATTTGAAAACGTGAAACAGTAGGCTCAATTCGCGAACTTAGTACATTAAACTTAGGAGATGGGGAGTCGAGCGGCATAAACAATTCAATAGACCTGTTCCGCATGGCTCGAGACAGTTCGCCATGACGCGGGTCCATTGTCAAGAAGAGCCTGAAATCGAGATGAGGCTTGACCATCTTAGCACTGCCATCGGAGTTGCGATGTTCATTAATGCTCAGGAATCCGTTTGGCTCCAGTAGTGAATTGAGCCTGTCAAGGACCGAAGGGCTGCACAGATTAGCATTGTCGAGAATAAGCCATTTGCCTTGCTTTAAAGCTTTGATGAGGATGCCATCAACCCACTCGAAACGAGCCTTGTTCTCATTAGTAGATTGCTGTATGAGATTTTTGCACTCGGCCAAGAAGTCCGGAAATCCCGATGACGGATGTTCTTCAACGGCATTGAGTAACAGCTGGTGGATCTCGGCCGGCTCAATTGCAGACTCCCGGAGCTCTTCCTCCATTTGAGACATGCTTTTGCTATAGCCATCTGCAGACGCAAGCTGGCGAATGACGTTGCTGCGAGTATAGGCTTGTAGTCGGTCCACAAAGCCAGGTACTTCCCTCCGAGGATCTAGCTGCTCGTAGCCACCGACCAAATCCATTGTGTCCATTTCAGAATTCAGAGAGAGATCTAAGACGTCAGCACCTGCAGCGCTTGCTAGCTGGATTATCAGCTGGGTTTTGCCGGAGCCTGACGGCCCAACTAAAAGGCAAGGCCAATTACTCTCGATGCAAAGCATCATGGATTCTGCCAAAGGGAGGTTAACTACCGAGCTATTGCGGCGCTGGCTTGATATTGGTTGCACGAGTTTGTTTCTGGGCAAAAGACCGAGGCCGATCTCAATCATATGCTCGCTCTTGGAATGAAAATATGTCCGAGGCTGGGGCTGAGGCATGATATCTGGGAGTATCCTTGAAACAGCGGCTATGTCTTCAAGCGTCCTAAAGCGTTGTAGGAACAATAGCTGCAAGTAGTCGGCAGCTTTCGCTAGAGGCATCAACCCGCCTCGATTTGTCAGCAAATGAAGCCAGCGAAGAACGTCACGTAGGTTTATCTCCCATGGACCGCCCTGCGCGCCGACTCTTCGATCTTGCTGAAGTAGCTGGCTCAGCGCATCAACGCTTTTGAGTATGTTCTCAGTCACGTCGCGTGAAACTTGTGGGTACATTTGACTGGTGATAACAGATAGATCCTCTGCTGTGAACATGTCAGCATACACCACAGTAAATCGATTGACAAAAGAAGCTGGTAAGCCTTTTCTCCCTCCGCCTTGATGATGGGGATTTTGAGCAGCGAAAACAACGAAATCGGGGTGTCTCTCAAAATTCTGGTCCAGCTCAGAGACGTAGACTTGGCCTCGGTGGTCAAGACAGGCATTGAGACCTTCCAGGATGCTTTGCGAGGCAAGGTTCATCTCATCTAAGAGGACCCATTCGCCTTTTTGCATAGCTCGAAGGAATGGCGCGTCACGCCAGGCAAACTTCCCTGCCCCCGCTCCTTCGATAGGTACGTCAGAGCCAAAGAGATCCATCAAGTCTGTCTGATCTGAAAGATTGATTCGTGTCAATGGCATCCCAATCACCTGAGCCAGGGCGGCGACTAGGGTTGTTTTTCCTACTCCGGGGCTCCCCTCGAGAAGGATCGGCTTTTGAATCTGGAGAGCACGGAGGATCTTCATGGCATTCTTGGTCGTAGTTGGGGCTTGTAGACTGTAGCATGTATTTGGTGGCGCCTTAGACCTTCTCATAAGGCTGAAAGGGCCAATACTGAAGGACAGCTCGGTTATAGAAACCTCGTAATCTTCGTCGCACTTTGAAGGCACATCATGAGCGAACAGCTTTTCCAACGCCAGCAGACACGAGCGACGCTCTTTGGGCACGGCAGCATTCGTTATTGAAAGTTTCGAAGCAGGATTCGCACCCAAGCCATCAATGTAAACCATGGCCGCCCCGTGCAACAGAACACAATAAAGGTCCGACAATTGAGACATATTGACAAATTGTATCCATGCAAGTAGATCTCGAATCGAGATATGAGGCGCACCTGGGATGTACGTCATCGAGTACCACGCAGCGAATTCCACCATAGGCTCGGCAAAGCCGATCGCTACTGATTTTAGCTTTGCTTGGGCAATTTCCAGCATTTCGTCCTCCTCCGACGCATGAGGAACCCATATCTCTGTGAAGCGATTTCGAAGCGCTGGCGACAATTCTCGCTTACCATAGTCACCGCCTGGGTTCATTGTTGCGAGGAATTGAAAGCCTGGCAATGCCTTGAGTGAAGCATCATTAATTCCCTTCTCTGCGAGTAATAGGGTACGACCAGGTTCTAAGACACTGTTCAGACGCTCAAGAACCGAGTCATCGGCTAGAGATATCTCATCAAGAAGAAAATGATGACCTTGTTTCATTGCATGAACGAGGCTACCATCGGCCCACTCAAATAGTGCGTTTGCCCCGACCTTGGTTTTCTCTATGTGTAGGCGGATCTCGTCGGTCAACCTCGTAGGTTCCTGAAGCTGAAGTCGATCATAGACTTCCAATAGCGCTGAAAGATCATGTCCAACACCCTGATTGTAGGCGCCACAGTCTTTCAGCACAGCCAAGAGCTCTTGCGCAAGTTGTGATTCTGCGTAATCTCGGTTTCGGATAGGACGTTGCGCGCCTATTAGGTCGCTTGTCTCCATGTTCTGATGTGCATTCACGATGTGTAGCTCAGTGTCAGTCAATTCCGCAATGGCTTGGCATACTGTCGTTTTTCCAGACCCAGTTTCTCCTACCAATAAGACTGGCTCATTGTTTTTCAAAGCCTCAGTGACAAGAACGAAAAGCCGTCGCATAGACTTGGTCCAGACTATCCCTCTTGGAGAGGCTATTGACGTTGCTAGCGATGTTTTGATCTTGCTCACGCCGTAGACTTGATCAAGGTCTATCTTTACTTTCATGACATCCTCGATGACGAGTCTTACGGCCAAACGTTCCTCCTGATTTCGCACTCGCTCAGCCAGCAATAGAAAACCGTTGACTGCCAATTGTTCGCAATCATCTGCCTTTCGCAAAGCCCAACGAAAAAGATCTCTAAGCGTTGCAAAGCTGTTCTTTTGTTCAAATAGGCGCTCACGCTGACGGAGTATTGATAACTTCTTGTAGACAGCAACAATCCTCGCGCAGAATGAGGGCGCTATCTGACTTCTTTCACGAAGGATAGTTTCAAGCTCCTCTTCCGGAATATCGTCAAAATGCAACTCTAGGAAGCGGTTTCTGAAAGCGCGGGATAGGACCTTGCGGCCGCCATACATCCCTGGCGGATTTTGTGTAGCGAAAAGCATGAAATTTCTATGCGGACGAACAACTTGTTGGGTTTCAGGTATAAGTAGTTCCCGATTATCGTCCAGCAATCGATTGAGAGCCTCAAGAACATCAGTCGGAGCCAGATTCAGCTCGTCTAAGACAACCCAGTAGCCCTCTCGCAGGGCGTGCACTAGGATACCCTCTTGAAACTGGAGTCGACCATCAGGACCAGATACATAAGTTCCAAGATATTCTTGAAGATCTGTATGTTCGTGATTATTGATTCTCACAAATTTGTTTCCTGATATGCGCGCAAGATGCTCAATCATGCTAGTCTTGCCAGAAGAAGTAGGGCCTTGAAGCAAGACAGGAAATCTGCGGGTAGATGTCGCTCTGACTAGATTTAATAAATTGCGCTCAATGAATGGTGTAATGATGTAATGAGATTGTTCTTCGATGGCAGCAGCTCCTTGAGCGACCCAGTAATGCCTGAACTGCACATAGTGCTTACTATCTTGTGGAATTCGTGGGGTCTGGTGTAGAATAGCTACGCTGTTTTTCTGAGAACCCAGAATATGCCTGTCAATTATCGGCTGTAGCAACAGCTCAGAGTCTCGGTTGAGAACTGTAAGGAAGCTCATGGAAAATCCTTCGAACAGAGCTCTACGAAGCCCATAGATTGGCGCAATATCAAGGACATAAACCAAGGTTCTACTCAATGTTCGGAGACTGAAGTGAGGCTTCTGATTCGCCCCGTCGACAAGGAGATTCTCGTTAGAAAGGTTCTTAATCTTAAGGTAGAGATTCGCAACGTCGGTAGCGGCTCGGACGTCTACGTGATTGTGATTACCCAAGTAAGCTTTGACAATTGGGACAAGATTCTCGAGGTCCCTATCTGGAGCCTCAACGAACAGCTCCGTGAACTTTGACCGTAGGCTTAGCGGTATATCACGTTTTCCAACGTCGGTTGCAGGATTCATAGCGCCAAAGATCCTAAAATCCTTGTGAGCTTGTATTCGTTCGGTGTGTCCAGTTTCCGTTAGCAGAATAGATGGACTACTATCGACGCCGCTGGAAAACAAGTCGGCCAAGCTTTCCAAGATATCGGGCGAAGCAAGATTTATCTCATCGAGAAGTACCCAGTCCCCATTTCTAGCGGCTTTGATTATGTTGCCCTCAACATATGAGAAGGCAAACCCTTTAGAGCCACTAGAAAGATGCATCTGGAATGTTTGTACATCGGAAGCAAACTTCTCCCATCGGCTCTTCAGCCTCTGGATCTTTGGGGTCTGTAGCTTTCTCCTTTTCGAGCTGGGCTCAAGATTTGCATTTGCAATCTCAAAAGCCAAAGAACCAGGCTTGAGATGCGACTCAATCATGCGCAGCGCTTCCTGCCAGAGTGTCAAAGCACGTGGCCATCGACCTTTCGAGATTGATTTTCCAAGTGCGTCGACATAATGCTGGTTGCGCTTTGAGGAGAAGGTCAAATCCATCAACTCGTCAAATTCCTCCTTCATAGGAACGGCGAGAGCTCTCATGTTGACAGGCTTGAACCCGCCAAGCAAATCCCCTGCTTCGCTCTGCTGCGACAGGTTTACAACGGTCAACTTACGGTTCATTACGTCAGCAAGCCGCTGTACAATGGTGGTTTTTCCCGTGCCTGTTTCTCCAACCAGTAGACACGACTCTCCTTGCTTAATTGATACAGCAACAGATTCGAGAACTCGAAGTACGTCATTGGTCGTCACAAATGGACTGGCCCCTGGCTGGCTTTCCAATGACTTAGCACCGTGGGCCCTCTTCCGCCTGGGCAAGCCGACACGGCCAACACGCAGTAACGATTCATTGCACTGATACTCTGGCTTACGTGCATCCAAGCAATACTGAGCTCGCTCAGCAGGCATGTGCAAGCCCTGGGCAATTGCGCCAATACCATGCGCTTTTGAAGCACCAGATGGGAAAGCACCAAGGAGACAGTCTACCGCCTCAAGGAAAATATTGTCATTGATCGCTTCAGGAAGTGCTTCATGATCAGAGCTAACGCCTGCTGATCGAAGCAGGTCCTCAACTCTCGAACACCATTTCAGGAGATCTTGTGGACCAATCAGTCGACCGATATGAAAGTGAGTAGTGGTATGTGAGGAATAGATATTTTGTAGATTATGATAGACGTCCATGAATTTTGGAAGGTGTGCGCGGAGAATGGGGTGTTTAGTGGTAGCTATGTAGGCGAGCTCTCGATCCGTTGGTGTCTGGAACCGGACTTGCTGCCATTGTCGAATGCCGATAAGATTCGCTGCTGAAGTGTATTCTTCTCCCCGAGAATTCATAGCCGAACGTACAGTAGCGATGACTTTGAAGCCAGGGGCCGCGCGAATAGTCTGACCCCAATTCGGGACAAGGAGCTCACCTCGTTCAAGGAGTGGCAACAGGGTACTGATGATTTCTGTGGGCGCTCGATCCAGATCTTCGATGAATACCCACCGTCCTTCCGTTACGGCTGTGGTCAGAACACCTGGACGCCAAATGAAAGAACCTGGTGTTTGACTTGTGTACATTCCAATTAGTAGCTTGGCGTCGATCTGCTCGTTGAGATGCAAGGTAACCATAGTGGAGCTCTTCCCAAGCTCTCTGGCCACGTCTCGAATCAACGAGGTCTTTCCCGCGCCGGAGAATCCTGTCACGAGCAGAGGCTTGGTTCCTCTTACACTTCTTGCAAGGGACCGCATATTTTCCAATACTGTATCTGTCATGACGATTGACGAGACTGCTGGGTCCTCTTCATCGAGCCGGGGCAGCAGCACACCTCCAACGCATGCCGTGGTCCTGCTGAGATCCTCTAACGCAACGATCCTGAGCGAGGCTGATGCGCGATTCCTTAGGGGGCTGATTTTATAGACTTCCTGGATTTCTGAAAGTCTGCGACCGAGGTCTTCGAGTCTCTTGTCCTCCCACAAATCAAAGAAAGCGTAGTCAATGCTCTTGTCTTCCCATGGTCCCTGAATCTCCTCTTCCCCAATGTAGGTCTTGATCATAGACACCAGAGCCGCGTCTGAAGCGTGGAGGTACAGGCACAGGATCTTCATAGCTAGGTATCTGATATGTGGACGAGGATGTTTCAGAAGCAGCTGAAGCTGTGCTGGCGAGACCTTTGAAGCAAATGCATCGTTGTCGAACGCTAGAAGACGGTAGAGAGCCACTAGGAGCGCATGCAGCTTTTCCAACGATAGGTCTTGTAATGCGCTCGTTTCTCCCGACCCCAAAGCTTGCAATGCGCCATGCTGGAACTTCCCCAAGAGAGCTCTTGCGTAGACAGACAAATAGGGCGCCGAAGGGAGAATCCGGGCCAGTGCTGCCAGTGCAGAAAGGCCACGGAGCGCTGATGCCGTGAGCCATCTGCTGCATATCTCCACAAAGATTGGCTCATGTGTGATGAAGATTGCGGTGGTATATGTAGGTTGAAGGGCAAGCTGCGACAGCTCCTCGAGGTATTGCGCATTGCTTCCCTCGCGTAATATGTCGAGAGTTTCCGTGGGAAGATCATTCGGGGAGTGCTCTTTAGACAACAGCTGTGCCGAGTAAGAAGAAATGTCCATTTTAGCCCTGTCCGAGTAAGTTTTTCCGAATTCAGTGCACTTTAGATTTATTCGAATTTGAATGTTTAATTGCAGAAAAGTTCGTGTATCCCGATTAGGCGCCAAAAGCGCCACAGACGCCTGGCATCTCTTGGCACTCTTGGCACTCTTGGCGATCTCCCGAGGGTCCAGCCAAGCAGCTTCGAGCTCTTCCATGGCAAGGCAACATGTTACCTGATTGAAAGAGCAGGATGGCCGGCCCATCACCGGGCTCCAATGGCGAAGAGAGCTCTTCTTCGTCTGTGAAGCCTAATCACGGCCACCCTTCTGTGGAAGACTTCGATGGGGATGATCGGGCAGACCTAAGCTTTGACAGCGCTCTGCTGGCTGATGACCCACTAGACGAAGAAGCCACGAACGCCCCGTAGGGAATTCATAATTTTTCCCAATCCTTTACCTATACTTACGATATTCAGGAAATCATTTAAGCGCAAACCGAAGCTCCCGCCTGGACTATCCTTCCCAAAGTTCTTCTCGCAGGGTTCCAGCCAAACCTCTCGCAGCGCCAGTCCGCAGAGTCTACCAAACTTGCCCTTGCCTACTGCTAGAAGCCGCCGTCTGCGCGACTTGGCTTCAAAAAATGACTCAGATGTATCTCTCAATGCAGGAAATGGACATGCAGCAGAAGGAAACGCTTGGAATGATCACAAGGATGGCTCGGCGCTGGACTGGTACACGGAGGGACCTGGACGACGAGTGGGCTACGATGACTTGACCGCAATTGATTGGATCTTTGAATACACAAAGGAACGCCAGCGCCTACGGTATCTTTACTCGTCTGCTACAGGCCTCTTTGGATATGCTCAGCAGATACTTGATGCCAGTCAGATATGGATCGTACTCATCGCTACAGGTATAGCCTCGGGTGTACTTGCTGCCGGGATAGATATCGCCAGTGACTGGTTAGCCGATCTTAAGACAGGGTTTTGTAGAGCAGGTGAGGGTGGCGGACGCTTTTATCTCAACAAAGGATTCTGCTGCTGGGGACATGAAGAGCTGGCGCAGTGTCAAGACTGGAAGTCGTGGAGCAGCGCGATGCATATACGATCAAATGCAGGAAAATTCATTATCGGATACACATTCTACATTCTATACTCAGTCTTCTTTGCCTTCTGCGCCAGTGTCTTGGTCAAGAACTTCGCCACATATGCCAAGCACAGCGGTATCCCAGAGATCAAGACTGTATTAGGAGGCTTCGTTATCTGCCGGTTCATGGGCATGTGGACACTGATTGTCAAATCGCTTGGATTGTGTTTGGCAGTCGCATCTGGGCTATGGCTGGGGAAAGAAGGGCCATTGGTCCATGTGGCCTGCTGTTGCGCAAACCTCTTTATGAAGCTTTCTCCTAGCCTCAACGATAACGAAGCCCGGAAACGTGAGGTTCTCTCAGCCGCTGCTGCAGCAGGCATCTCCGTTGCTTTCGGCTCACCAATCGGAGGCGTACTTTTTAGTCTCGAGCAACTCTCATACTACTTCCCTGACAAAACCATGTGGCAAAGCTTTGTGTGTGCCATGATAGCGGCTGTGACACTCCAAGCTTTCAATCCTTTCAGAACGGGCAAGCTTGTGCTTTATCAAGTCACTTACAGCAGTGGATGGCACGGGTTCGAAATAGTCCCGTTCACACTACTCGGCATCATGGGAGGCCTGTACGGAGGACTATTCATCAAGTTGAACATGAAGATCGCAAAATGGCGCAAGACGTCTCGGTGGGCATCGACGCCTGTCTTTGAAGTCTTGGCCGTTGCCCTTCTCACCGCAATTGTGAACTTCCCAAATAAGTTCATGAGAGCCCAGTCATCGGAATTAGTCTACATGCTGTTCGCTGAATGCGCGAATGTCAGAGACGATCAATTTGGACTATGTAAGACTGGAGCAGCATCTGCGGGGGTTATATTGCTTCTACTGGAAGCAGCAGTCATCGGCATTCTTCTCGCCTCCATTACCTTCGGACTTCAGATACCAGCAGGCATCATCCTTCCCTCTATGGCTATAGGAGCTCTATGTGGTCGTGCAGTGGGCACTGTAATTGAAGTCTGGCAAGGCAACCATCCAAACGCTCTCATCTTTGCGACATGTGAACCGGACATCCCATGTATCACACCCGGCACTTACGCCATCATTGGTGCAGCGGCCGCTCTTGCTGGAGTGACAAGGATGACAGTCTCCATCGTTGTCATTATGTTTGAGCTTACAGGAGCCTTGACCTATGTCCTTCCCATCATGATCGCTGTCATGATAAGCAAATGGGTCGGCGATGCGTTTGGCAAGCGCGGTATCTATGAGACATGGATTCGCTTTAACGAATACCCGTTCTTGGACAACAGGGACGACTCTCTCGTCCCAGATGTGCCAGTGTCCCAGATCATGACACAGATCGATGACTTGTCAGTTCTTACAGCTACGGGCCATACGATTCAATCCATTCAGCACATACTCTTTACGCAGCCATACCGTGGTTTCCCCGTCGTATCTGATTGTACGAAAAGTATTCTATTTGGCTATATCTCACGTACCGAGCTCATGTATGCCATTAGATTGGCGGTAGCAGAGCCCAGAAAGATGCCACCATCGACCGAGGTCTTCTTCTCCCACCAACGAGACGCTGACGTCCATACGACTCTGGATCTTCGCCCATGGATGGACCAAACTCCAATCACACTGAATGACAAGAGTAGCCTGCAATTGACAATCAGCATGTTCTCAAAGCTAGGCTTGCGATATGTTATGTTCTGCGATAGAGGCTCGCTTCAAGGTCTTCTTACCAAGAAGGATATCTGGTACGTCCTAGATAGAGCCGAAGAAGGCTCATCTAAGATGGGTGGTGGTGTCCTCAGAGAGGAGCAGGGCGGCGAGTCGAGAGGCTTGCTGAACAGAGACGACAGTAATGGAGACGGTGGCTTGATCAGTCCAGTGGATGAAAGGTGAAGATTCTCTCCGAGCGACAATGATATGAATCTCGGCGAGGAGTCTAAAGAGTTCCTTCCACATGGTCGGGACGAAGCCAGCACCCACAACCGCCTCTGCAACATGGCAGCTCTCGACGAGGCGAATCCGCCGCTGACGTCGACTATGAGCCTAGTTTTCCAGATTCTCAAGCTACGTCCCAACAATGACTGCGAAAAATAGGCTAAACGCAGACCAAGGCCGCTAAAGCTCGACGCTAGTGTGAGCAGATGTATCAATGCGAGCGGGATGCACGGACTATAGCTTATAGGGGGGAGCAGTGGCTTCCAGGACCTATACCTTGCAGTCGAAAGGATCGATACCCGTGAGTGTAATGCTAGCTGAGGATGGGGGCCGACGATTAAGAACGACTTGCTCGCGTTTAGGCTGTATACCAGAGGGGAGATAGAATTAATACCGTGTAGATAGCAAATAGTAGAATGTTTACCCTAACCCTGCGATGTCAGCTGCTGCGTCGAGCATAGTTTCGAGGTAGATTATGGTCATGGCTTCACAGAAGGGCTTGCATTCTGCTCTTGACTGCTGAGAAATGTGACATTGGCCGCTTTTGGCTTCACATATATTTGCTCACAATGGGCAACGTGCGATAGGATTCCATCCATCCATCAGAATAAAAGCGCCAGACGCCTTCATGCATGGGTATCATCTCATTCCCCCTTCTCGCTATATCTCACACCACACCCAACACCAAATCCTTCTCCGCCCTCTCCTCCCTACAAAGCGCATAATCATCCTCATCCATCTCCCCCACCTCCTCCCACATCCTCTCAAACTCATCGTCGCCCACAGCCCAGATACTCTCCCTCAGCCTCTTATGCCTCTCCCTATCCTCCTCTATTCGCTGCTCGATCTGTCGCTTATCGAGTCTTGTAACACCGTTAGTTTTGGGCATTGTCGTGGAATCGGAGCGTGAGTTGTGAAGGTCTTTTTGGGGATTGGGAGAGGCTGGGGAAAGGGCGTCAGCTGCCCCGGGGCCCACGTCGCGTTCGGCGAGGCCAGCTTCGATTTCGATTACGGTGGCGGGGAGGAGGATGGATTTTTGTTGGAGGCCGGCTAGGACCTGTGGACAGGCAGTCAGGCTGGGGCGCTCTTAAAGGTTGATGATAGTGTAGCTTACCCTTCGCACTACCTTGACATTCGCAGCTCCAGACCCGTCGCTAGGTGCTACTGCGTCGACTACTCGGAGAATGTCTCGCTGCATCATGCGTACGAAATCGAGGTGGTTTTCGCGCTGCGCCATGTCGCAGAGGTGTTCAATGAAGTACATTATGTTTGCGCGATTATTCATAGAGTTCTGCTACGCTATTTAGCTTCGAATGGCCCTGAAATCGAGCTTCAGGAGAGCTCTTCAATTCACATACTCGCTCTAATTGCTCGAGGATGCACGAATGCAGGTCTTCGTCCATGTCTCTGTATTTGAGGGCATAGTGGGCTGCTTTCTGAGAGGAATTGACGGAGGCATTTAGGTGCTGGAGTTGAGAGGTAAAGCGCATGCGGACTTCGAAAGGATCTGCCATGGTTTCGTTGACGTACGTTGTAAGTGTCGATATGGTAATGGAAAGTCAAGCTGTCGTGGCTGTTGAAGCCAAAGGGTGATTCGGACACGACGCCGGGTAGCTGAAGTGAAGAATTGGTGACCACCCCAGGCAACATCACAACCATGTTGTGCTGAGGTAGAACAATCGATTCATCTTCCGCTATGGCCTCTTACAATCCCAATATTTATTGTCACATATACTCAGCTGTTCTGCATCTGCTCGTGTCTTTTTGAAAAGCATATTGATACGTGACAGTCCGTATCCCGAAACTCACAGCTTAATCTCTGTTGGTTATGCTTGTCTCTGAGCAATTGAGCATGTATCTTGTATGACTCGGGGTCGATTTTGGGTATTTTCTACCATGTATATGTCGCCATCTTTCTGTTCTGTTTGATGTCCTTGCTTCTACAACAACCTCTAGGCTCTGTTATGTTGCGCCGTACAAGATCAATACGTGTCCAGCTTCTAGTATTTCGTGGAAAGTTCGATCCAATTCACGAAACTTGAGCATAGTGGTTTGAAAATAAGGCACCCATTCCATCCTGGGGAATTGGTCGTCGAGACCTTATATCAAGAATGCATTGTATGCAAGAACTGCATCTGCTGTCCATTAGGATCAAAACAAAGAATTGTGGCTCGTAAGTACGTCTCTCTACAGCCTGAACAAATCTTTGCCCCCAATTTGCAGTCGGCTCCAATGAGTACCTCAGAAGAACAGATGTCTTCAACCCAAAACCAGGGACTGGTCATGAACAGAGAATATCTGTCAGATGGCAGCACGCAGCAATGGGTCATATGCCTTTGAATTTCACGCTTATTGAGTGTGTCGGAGATCGGAGAACATGCCATCACAACTACCATCCCTTTGTTGTCGTGTATATGCACGTAGACTGCCATAATCTCTTACAGTCACATTTCAGTATGCGTGAGGACAAAGCACTGTTAGCCACGGGAGAGCTGTGGAGGGTTGGCGCGTCAACGTTGCACGTATCAGCACCTATGACGGACGCACAGCGTAGAAACCACAGGTTCAACCTGACCCTCAAAGGGGTCTCCAGCCAGGTTTTTCGAGCATTTCTGCAAGATCGGAGGTCTGACCAATCAGAATCCGAGCTGGCTACAGCATCAACTCATGAAGCATTCCATCGTGTTGCCCGACTTTCCTTCGAGCTGCAAGAAGTACTGGCTCACTACGCATGGTGTTCTAATATGCTCTCACCAGCCGTTGTCCTTGACGAGGCTCGGCATCTCTTCGAGAGTTCTCGCATGCTGCGGGCGTTGAAACACTATCTCGCGAAGCCAATTTATTTTACCTCTGTTCGAGACATCTTCTTGGGCACGGTGATAATTGAAGGTAGTCCTTACGTCTCGTACGTTGCCGAACAGCGAATATCGGCGAGCGATCGGAAGGTCCATTCGATAGCCCAGACATTCTCCATCGTACTAGTGCAGGATGAGATCGGAATACAGGATGTACATTTCGTAGGCAAAGATGCGGCGACTGTCTCGAAGGCATACGAATCGACCTCGAGTACTTCCTTCAGGTCTCGCTCCATTAGAGCTAACAAAGACATGCCTATCGCACAAATCAGGGGTATCTCAGATGTTGTTAATGCAAGAACAGAAAATCGTTATGCGCTTACATGCTTAGCATCTTCTACTTCGAAATATCATAGTCGACCAGGAGCCTCCAGTGGATATGATCACGCCACGCGTCTTAGATCGGGACCGACCTGATTGGCCATCGAGACCCGAACACACATACCGCCATAAAACACGGATACCACACTGTCATATCTAGATCATGGCAAATTCGGTATTAGGAGGACCACTGGGCAAGGCCTATTTTGTGATTTTCCTGCCGTCTCTGCATAGCGCTTGAATAATAGGGAAGGGCCTATGCAAGTGTATTGAATAGTCATTTGTCTGGGTATCAATGCAGATTTCAGCTCTTCTATGACTCTCCTTGCACTCAAAACCGCGTCCCATTGACCCCTTTTGCTCCCATCCCCAGCTGACTTGCCACCACCGTCGCCTCCCTCACACCCCGCGCAAGCGTCCCCCTCACCGTACCTTCCTCCAACACGAGCAACCCTCCAATAGTACATCCGCCTGGTGTACTCACCTTCTCTCTCACTAAGGCAGGATGCTCCCCATTAAGCACCAAGCCGGCAGTCCCCCTCATTGTCTGCGCCGCCATCAATTGCGCTTCTGCGCGGGGCAAGCCCATGGCTACTGCGCCGTCCGCCATGGCTTCAAGTACGAGAGCGAAGAAGGCCGGACCAGAGCCGCAGAGCGCGGTCGAAGCATCCATCTGTGCTGGAGGGAGCGAGACAACGCGGCCTATGCGATTGAACATCCAGGTGACCAACGCGTTGAGTTCTTGTGGTAGCGGAGGATTGGAGGTAGCGATGACGGTCATAGACTCGCATATCAAGGAGGCGGTGTTGGGCATCACTCTGACTATCCTGCACCGCCCATCAGAAGCTGGGTCTGCTGGAAGTGTTTCGCTGCTGCCAATGCCGTATATTGTGTCTTCGATTTGACCTACAGACACACCAGCCAATATGCTTATGAGAAGTTTCCCAGCTAGTGCTTCCAGCATGCCCTCTTCTTGTAGGACCGTAGTAAGATTGTAGGGTTTACAAGCTAAGAGCACGACGTCTGCTTGTTGTACGCCTTTGAGGTTGTCATTTTGTAGGATTGTGAGGAAATCGGTGAGGTGTGATAGCTCAGTCTTAATCCTCTTGGCAGATTGAGGGCGAGTCACACAGGTAATGAAGTGGGAAGGAGTGCGAGATGGTAGTTCTTCTGATGGGGTCGTGGTGCCACTAGCTGATCTCGCGGCGGTGGAGGAAACCGAGGAGAGGATGCCAGAGAGTATGGCAATGCCCAATGTACCTACAGAGCATTAGGATGACGATTATGTGGAATCGAACGCTTTCATAGAAGGGTACATACTCACCGCATCCCACGACGGTCAAGGTCATGTCCTCTCCATATCTAAGTCCATTTAAAATCCTAAGGCTGCCATTAATATTCTCGGAGAGACCGTCAACTTGGCCATTAGCCGGTGCCATTTTGGAGCAGGTATGTTCGCTTCGTTAAGAGTAAGTCAGACCGCGTGACTGGGAGCGAATTTGTCTTGCTCTGATATCACGACACTAGTCGAACTTCGTTCATAAGTAAAGCGACGCCAAGAATTATCCTTTTAAGCATAGCAGGAGCTTCTACAATTGGGAATAGACAACCTCATATCGCGCTGAAGCTTGTTTTAAAAACATTGCAACAATTCTTACACCACTCGGGGTCTTTCTTTCTTGAACACGATCCATTATCGAGGTTCTTATCCTATCATGCCGTAGCTCTCCGACATTGCAGCTATCACGTCCGTCCAGAGATTCGTCCGTCCAGAGATTTGGGAACACAGAAGGAGCATCCCAGGCAGTGCCTAACTGAGCTCACATATCCTGCAAGTATGTATCCTTTCTTTCTCTCATACTCAACATTGCATAATTATCATCTGTCGCCATGGGGGGTATCAACTGGCGGTATAATATCGATATTTTGCTGCATCCGCATAACATTGCTATCCACATCGGAGGCAGCGTCCTGGGGCTCGAGGAGTGCAAACTTTCGAGCACGCATTATTACGCCCAGCATGCCCTCTGTATCTACCAGGACGACTATCCACAGCAGAAGCCATACAAAATCGATGGAAACCCACATACTATCTCTGATCTTGGTCTGAATCGCCTTGTCCTTCGGCCATATACCTGTTGCTCTCTGCTGGACCTGGGAACATTTGGTCTTGTTGGAGAGGTATTTAAGGGCACGTCTGATCTCCACAATTCTGCCATCTCTCCACAGTCGCTACAGCAGAGAGCACAATCAGCCAATTTACGGACAAGCTCTGCTTTCGACGAGACCCGCGAACAGCATGAGGAATGCAAGAAAGGCAATGAGCCGGAGTACGGACGCCATGGTGGTCTTACAGACACTGCCGTCTATGAAAACATGGTTCGAACCCCGCATCTGGTTGAGCACGCCGGGTTGCTTACCACACCTGACCGTCATGTACCTCCATTGAGATTAAGAGGGGGAGGCTCAAGGCTATTCCACTGCCCTAAAAAGGGTTGCAAAAAGGCATATAGGGCTCGGAGTTGCCTGACATATCATGTGAGGGTGATTATCCTATGCGTGTTTCCCAGATGGTATATGTTAATATGCAACAGCATGACCATGTAGCGCAGGAGCTGCTGCAGCCAAGCACTGATTCTCCACCATCTTCGCAAGCTACGAAATCGCCCAATCCAAGACTTACTTCCACGCGGTCTTCGCAAGCTACGATTTCTACCGATTCTACAGTCGGTCCTGCACCATCTTCGCAAGCGGCGATTCCGGATGACACTGGCCTTAACCTTGTCCCGACAGGGGTCCAATATGCCAGTTTACACAGTCCTGCCCTTACTGCTGACACAAACGACATGGCTGTTTCTGCGCGAAGAGGCCCTGTCCTTGGAGTATGGCAACACGGCTCCTCAAAAGTCACTCCTCTATCACGCACTGCTCCCCATCCTCTGAACAAAAATGATAACACGAACCCCGTGACAATGTCATCTCGGAGAGGCCCTGTCGTTGGCATATGGCAACACGGCTCCTCAAAAGTCACCCCTCTGTCACGCACTGTTTCTCATCCTCTGAACAGGTATAATGCCACGAAAAACATGGCAACGTCAATTCCGGGGGTGCCTCCCGCTGGAATTTTCCAACACGGCTCCTCGAAAGTCATTCCTCTGGCCCCCACTGACCCTCGTCACCCTTTGAACAGGCGTGGGGTTGGGGAAGAAAGCCTTGGGAGACCGTTGGGAGGGCTTGGGGGGGATCGCCTCCCACCCATGTTGTCTCCCACACTCAGGCTCAATGACAAGAACATCATGGCCACGTCAAAGTGGAAGGGGCTTCCGGCTGCACTGGCTGCTCCTCAGCCTGCCTTGATCATTAAACCCGATCCAGACAGCTTAATCCCATCAATTGAAACTCCCGAAATCATTATGAACATTCCAAAACAGAATCACTAATTACTTCAACTCCGATTCAGACGACTCTCCGTTGCTCAGGGCTACTTCCCCACTCAGGACTACTACCCCAGAGGTCGTTGTCATATTAAGAGGAGCAACCTCTATTGCTTCGGGCGCCATGGGTGATGTCTCAAGCAATGGACCAGATGATAGCGGAATACATAGCATAGAATAGCTTAGTTCAAATTAGCTAACGGTTTTGTGCCATCTCCAGTGGCAGCAGGCAACGTCCCACCACCGCTTCCTCCATCGGTAGAAGAAGCCTACCGAAAGAAATGCATCGAGCTCAAGCGCCGCATGACGGAGGTCGAAGAGAGCAATGACGCCTACCGCCTACGGAAGGCGCGTCTCACCAGAGGCATCCGTAAGATGCGCCTCGAACGTGCCTATTTGCTTGAGATACTCAGCAAACGGATGAAAAAAAATGGTAGCAGCGTCGACGGCTTTCAAGCTTTCTACGATGAAGACAGTGAAGGAAGCAGCGAAGGCCCGCCAACAGTACGTCTTCGTATCTCTAAGAGCTTCTGTATATACTGACACCAACTTCCATGGTTATAGCCGCATGAAAAGCCTCTCCGTTCCAAACGTAGCCACCGCCGCCCTGTTAGCTCACCTCCTCCAATGCTAGGCCACCCTCAACCTAGGCAGCTTGCACCATCTCAATCCCACCCAAACTCCGCCTTCGAACCGCCCAATCACCCATTCCGGGAGTCCTCCTTTCAGCACGTACCCACCACAAATGGCCATCCACCCATGCACTACCAACCTCACCCCTCCTCCTTCCAACCCGGCCCTTTCAACCAAGCAATGCAGCTGCCTCGCCCTCCTCATCCCCCTCGAGCAGCCTTCGACGATTTCGTAGAGAATTGGATCATGGCTCGACCTAACGAATACCCCCACAACGATAACAACGAGGAGCTCGTGCGAATCTCGCGCGAAGCGTGGGAAAACCCCTCTCTTACAGGCCACAGGAACCATTTTGTTGAGAAGTATAATAGCAAGGTGCAGCAGTATGAGAGGGATTTGGAAATGTATCAAAGAGAGTTGGAGCATTTTGAGAGGGAGAGGGAGAGGGCACATTATGAGGCGCAGGAGAGGAGAGAGGGGAGGGAGATGGAAATTGAGAGGGCGTTGCCGCCACCACCGCCGCAGAGGGAGGGGGGTGGAGGAGGTTTTACGTCGATTAATGGGTGAGGAGGTCCGAATGATGATAAATCGTTGAGGAACGGCGTTGAAAAAGCTAAGGGATGAGCGAGCGAGTCTTGTTATGGTTTTCTAGCTCGAGGCTTCAAGGGACATGCAATGTACTACTAGACACACTTTTACCATTCTTTTATAGAAGATTCATGAGTTGCTTCAGGCTCAGATTTAGAAAAGCCAGAGCGATCAATGACACTGTCTAAACAGATTATCTACAACTGTTCCCAGATATGAACAGATTGATCACCATATCCCAATCTGGGACATCAAGTAGACTCTGAACTTCCTGCCACACAGCTCCGGCAAATCCAGCTTCCAGAGTACCACGGAAATGAGCCAGGGTTGCCCCAATCCATGAGATCTCGAACGCCACCATCCTCCGCCACTAGGGGTATCCAGCAAGACTGGATGGATCAGTCGACGCCAGCGTAGAGATCGACTACGATGTTAATGGCAGCGACCAGAATCTCTGCGGCGATGAGGACGATGACTACACCAACAAATCAGCCTTCACCATCTCCTATCCTCGTCTTTGTGAAAAAGAAAAACTCACCAATCCACTCCAAATACTCCCCATGCTTCGTCCCCACCTGATCCTTCAATACAGCCAACAAATCCCCAATAACACTCAACCTCTCCGTCAACAGCCCCACCCTCTGATTCATCTCCAGATAACTCCTCACGGCCGCATACACAGGCTCCAGACTCGGTTCCGCCCACATGAGCTCCGGGCTATCCAGCACACTCCCTTGCAAATGAATGCTAATACGCAGGATGAAGAGCTGGCCGATTTGTTGGTGGATTTCCTTCCTGCTCATGCTGATGCTGCCTGTGAGTGCGATTTCAGCGGGAAGGGGCGCAGTGGTTTCGATGGTTGTGGAGAGGAGTTCTTCGAAGAGACTGGTTTTGACGGATTGGGCGAGAGCGTGCGAGATGGCTAGTTTGGTCATGTAGTTTTTCTTTTCGCGCAGGGAGATGAAGTCGTTGTAGATGCGGGCTTGGTACTCGCGTGTGTAGTAGAAGTTGAAATTTTCGGTCTGGATGTTATCTTCAGATAGTTTTTCGAGCTCGAATTTGGCGATTTCCTTCAGGAAACGCTCTTCTTGAGCTAATGTCATGCCCCAGATTACGACGGTACCGTAGTCAAAGAGAAAGATTTCAGGAGTGTGCACGTGCGTGTCGAAGTCTATGGGTGCTATGCTTGAGGTTTGGAGTTCATCAGGGTCGGGAAGGGTGTGGTTTGGTATTGAACTTTCGCCGTTGTCGAGAGTAGTGTCGCCAGCTTCCGTTGTAAGGTCTATCAAGTCGTCTCTGTGTTGCTGCTTATTCTCGTCGACCTCGATGGCGCTATCTGAGTACCTTCGCTCACGGTTCCGGGTGACCTCGGGCTCGTCGATGATAACTGCTTCTGCATCGTCTGGGTCGTCACTGGCACGTCTTGAGCCTTTCGATCGGCCGTAATTATAATTGAAGGGCGAGTAGATGCATTCATCGAACTGTTTTGGATTTGCGCCCCGCGTTCTTTCCCTACTTTTCAAGTACTTCATCATCTTCTCTATCTGGTAGGACCCAGCTGTGCAGTATGCGGTGACACGAGGTAGCTTGTCCCTGTCTGCCTTCCCCAGTCTAGCAGCATCTCTACGCGCTGTTGGGTCTTTTATCCTTGTAAATTGCGAATATACGTCCCTCCCGCTCTCCTCGTCTGGCCCATCTTCCCCAGGATCCGGATTCGGTAACAGCTTCAGCTTCTGCGCATTCTTCGTCGTTCTCTGCGGGCCAATCTTCGAGCCTGATGGCAGTATTGGCGGCTGAGAAAGTGGGGAACCATGACTGTTTCTTCTCCGAAGCTTGCTATTCAGCATATATAGCTTGGGCTGGCCAATTGCTGACTGCTGAGTAGCTTGGAAGCTTGGAGATAACTGGGGGGCAGGGCGGAGGGGAGAGGCTGAGGTAGCCGGGCCATCTGCATGATTGACAATGGTCTCAGGGTGGAAGGTGACTGTTCTCTGCGGTTTGGAAGGATCTGAAGGAGTTGGTGGAGGTAGGAGAGGACTTCTTTCTGTCGAAGCGGAAGCCATTATGGAAGCCGAGGGACTTCTAGAACAGCTTCGTACAGCTAACAGTCGTTTTCGAGAAGTGTTGAGATCTTATCACGTACATGAAAATGTTGGATGCGGCCATGACGAAGAAATTCGAATACCTCGAGGTTCTGAACTTGGAGCATGCCAAGCTACTTTTCTCCAGAACTACTTGCTCGTAGGCCCAACGGTAAAGTTACGAAGCATGTGGCCCTAACACTAGTCCGAATGCGAATATCTTCTTCAACACCGCAAGGCTGTAGCACTTCTTATGAGTTTCTAGATGTTCGTTGTTTTTTTTCTTTGGTTTACACAAGTACGCTATCTGGCGGTGCAATAACTCTTCACCCCGTATTCAACGAACAACAAGCTCGCTGTCAAGTCGTCCCTACCTCTTGGTAGAACAGTAATGTCGAGCAATCTGACATAAGCAGCAATTAAAGATTTTCAGCATGCGCGACTTGGTGGTCTGGCAACCGTAAGGCATTTAGTCAGCAAAGAAGCCAGTATGGTGCTCTCCCAAGGCTGACCCGATCATGAAGCGCTCATATCAAGACCATCTTACAAGTCCGCTTTCCAGAGAAAGTGTACACTCCAGCCTTGCAATACCTTCCGCTTTATAGGTCACGTGAACAAGATATTCGACTTCTCCCTAAAATGTAGAGATATTCGACATTTCTGCCCTTTGCATCGTCGATGTCTTAGGCAGAAACTGTCTCGGTAAATGTAAGAAGATGATCTCTTGCTATTCGAAGAAGACTCTTTGAAACCCCAAGTTGGGCTCCACTTACATTATGAAATGATGAGATGGATATGCCTATTCTTGCCATATCGCGCTTCAGAATTGAAGATAGGTATATAAACCCATGCTTTTCCCCCTCCCAGTGCTGCTTTTCATCAACTTTTCAATTCACTTTTTCGAGATCGATAAAGTACGTTAGTCTATCCTCTTTGTATTTGTGTTCAAGGGAAGTAGGACGCTGAGCAACGCTGACCGAAGCGCAGCTCACCACAACAAAACCTCACACGACACCCTCAGGACAATTGTAAGAATTAGACAATCAATTCCTTTCAAAGCTTCAGTCTCGACTGATCACGCTCTTCTCAGCAGAAAGATCATTCACCATGCCTGATAAATCATCCGATAACGGCTAAAAGGAAGCGTTTGTGGATGCAATGGTGAAGTCTGGCTGATTGGTAGAGGTGGACGCCCCAATTGTACGCGGAATATTTGGCAAAGACTAGCCTCGAGGATGACACACAATGCAGCTAGCAGAGAAGCAATGGTAGCAGATATTGGCCCTGTGGAGGGTCATAAAATTCATAGGCGCAAAAGCAGTGGCCACTAGCGGTCGTTTACCCTAGTACACTTAGTTAGACGACGAGAGATCACAATGAAATTTGCACCGCCGTAATCTTTGAAGAATAGATGGCACACATAGCAGATGGGTATCTATGAATCATGCGCAGCCTTGTTGGATATCTCTCTCACTCCTTACTGCCCAGGGCGACCTGATACGTTCTGCCAACAAAGGATCGGGCAACATAAAAGCGCTTCTGAGGTCTACTTCCGTACAAATCCTCCACTAGGCTTACGACGAGGCACGGTAAGAGCGCCTTTGAGCCCTCGTCGGCCCATAAGCCAAGATTCTCGCAAAGCTTTGCTGTTGGTCGAAGCCTTTGGAGGCAGAGCAGTTCGGGTGTCCTGTAGTACGCGCACTTTAGTCTTTCCGAACTTGAGATCCTTTGGTGGCTTAGAGTTGGTATCTAGGAACTTTCGTTTCTTGTTTGTAGGCACTTTGCCCACAGATAGTGGAGGAGTGGGAAGTCCAGTGACAGGTTCCGCTGCCAAAATCTCGGCTGGAAGTAAAGCTGGCAGTGGGGCTTTGCCTGAGCTTTTGGGTTTCACTGGGAATGTTTGCTTCTCATCAATAATTGTAGCAGCTTCAGGCACGGGTTCCGCCATATCTGGAATCTCAACCTCGTCCACAGCAGTGGCACCAGTGGCTTGGGGTACGGTGATCTTGGTACCCTCTGGCTCCGGTGTTCTAGCTAACAATGATTGGTTGAAAACCGGAACGGTATTGGGCACAGCGGGCTCAGCAACCTCTGTTTTCGGGACTTTAGCAGAAAGTTGCTCGTCGAGCCAGCTGTGCTTCTTCGAGGACTTGGCTTGCAGCTTGAGCCGCAAGTCTTTTTCTCGGCGTTTGACCTTTTCGGCGGCTTCTTGTCTACATCACGTCAGCCAAATTCTACATAAGTGATGGTGAATTGGCTGCTTACTGGGCAGCTGCCTTTTCCGCCTCCAAGGCCGCTGTCCTTGCCTTGTCCTTTTCTGCTGACACTGTGACTGCCTCTGGGGCTTCGTCGTCGCTTTCCTCTGACAGTTCTGCATTTATTGCCTGGGCCGTACCCTCCGCTTCCAGCACTGGCTCCAAATTTTCGACTTCCTCGCTACCAAATCTCTTGTGCGTCGCCTTCGCTGCTTTGGCAGGCGATGGCTTGGTCTTGGCTGGTTCGGCAACGGTATCTAGCCCTCCCATGTCTAGCTCTGAGGTTTCATATGAAGGTGTGTCTCTTTCTTCTTTTGACTTCTTCCGGCGCTGTACTGGTTGCGAGGTCATTAGATCCTGTGCCACCTCTCCCACTTCTTCGGGCACCACTTTGGCAGGTCTTGTACCCTCCAGCGGGTTGATAACCACACTCTTCATCACCTCTTGACCCGCATGAGCTTTCGGTCGTCTCTTCGTGGAGGGCGGTGATGCGTTTGGCGGAGGAGTCGATGCTGCCACAACGTCCTGCATGGTCATGTCTTCTTCTTGTGTAATCTGGCGGTGTTTGCGCTTTGAGCTACCATTTGACCCCTCTGCTGTTATTGTGTTCGAGGGCTCTGTAGAGGTAGGTGTAGACGCTTCATCCTCTGTCGACTTGAATGTTCTCGGCCTCTTCTTATCCCCAACCTGCTCAGGCGTCAATCCATACCCGCCCACGCTCTTTCTCTTGTTTGACCTATCATCCGAAGGCGGCCCATTCTCTATAATATCCTGCACCTCCACATCGTCAAGCGTATGGTCTTGACTCCTCGTGGCCACCATACCTTGCTCAGCGGCTTGGTCAAGCTCGCTTTGTAACTGCTTGTCCGACGCCTGTGATAGCGCGACTTCGTCTACTGAGAGATCAATCCGAGGAAAAAGGCTGCGAGGGATCTGTAGAAGTCTAGAAAACATTTGCCTTTGACCTTTTCCATTAAGAGGGGCAGGGGTCATAATTGGTGGAGAAAGAGTTCGTGCGGTGCCAAGAATTTTCTTCCTGCAGTATCCCAGATTGGCAACTTTGCCGACTATATTTCTCTGCGAGATGCGTGCGATGACAACTTGAGTTTTTCTCACGCTTCAGCTCCCCTTCACACTCCCCTCATTTCCCAGAACCAATGGCTCTCCCCCTCCCCATCCCAGCCCTCCGCCTCTTCGAAATAGACGACCAGTCCTGGTTCCCCGCCTCCCTCCGAGGGTCCGTCCAAGCAGTCCTCACGCACCTCTGGTCCTACAAAGCCCCCCTCCTGCAACCCGCATCACCCGCCTCCCTCGTCGCCCGCAGCCTCCATCAAATCCTGGGCGACAAAATAAAACAATACACCTTCGTGGACTTCTGCTCCGGCGCCGGCGGCCCAACACCCTACATAGAAAAAGAAGTCAACAAGCGCTCGGTCACAGCGTTGAAAGAGCGCGCACAGAGGAATGGGCAGTTGCATGCTCGTGGGATTGGGGAGGCGTTGGGGGAGGGTGTGCATTTCGTGATGACGGATATACATCCCCATCTCAGCGCTTGGTCGGCTGCTTCAAAGAAGTCGAGCCATTTGCACTATCTGTCTACTTCCGTTGATGCTGCCAATGCGCCTAAGAATATACTGGAGTTGGCCAACGTTCCACATGCAGATGAGAAGAAAGTCTTTCGCCTTTTCAGTCTTGCATTTCACCATTTTCCTGATCCGCTCGCTATCTCGATCTTGCGGAATACACTTGAGACGAGCGATGGCTTTGCGATCTTCGAGCTGCAGGGGCGAGATGTGGGGAATTTGTTTACCATTGCGTGTATGTGGCCGTTGTTGTTCGCGGGGAGCTGGTGGTGGTTTTGGGGACAGTGGGAACACCTCTTCTACACCTACATCATACCTATTGTGCCGTTCGTGGTCGTCTTTGATGGCTTCGTTAGCTGCCTAAGGACGAGGAGAGACGGGGAGGTCATGGAGTTGGTGAAGAGGGCTGGTGGAGTGGAGGGATGGAGGTTTGAGATGGGCAGGGAGGTGCATACGTGGACCGGGGGGACGATGCAGTACTTTATGGGGATAAGGGAAATGCCTGGGAAGAAGGGCGCGTGACGTGGCTTTTCGTGAGAAATAGCCGACTTCGCAACACATACAAGTATCGCGCCGTACATAAGGTACTTATTCGGCATATAAGCACCTATAAGCTCCGAAAGCGTTTCCACAGCCTTCTTCATCGAAGACAGTACCAGCAGGTTTCTTCAGAAGCTTTATTCGTATGAACCTAGTCTAGCAAGTCTATCGCAGGCAGTCCGCTCGCAAGCTATGTTTTAAGACGCCAATATGAACGCAAGCCTCTCTCGTCTATAGTCGCACTCGCTCAAGTGTACAGCAGCTCATCAAGCATTATTAGTCCACATCCTCCGTCAACAACCCATCCACCTGGTCATCCACCTGGTCATCTACTTTCCTCGGCCGCCTCAATAGCATCATCTCCAGCGATATTCCCGGCCCAAATGCACAAGCAACTACATTTTCTCTCCTCTCCCCCAGCTGCCTCAACCTATCCATTACAGCCATAATGGTAGCACTGCTCGAATTGCCGTACTTAACGTAGATCTCGTAACTGGCAAGTAAATGATCGGTGGTGAGATTCATGGCTTGTTCTACACCGGTGATTATGGTGGAGCCGCCAGGATGGAGGGCCCAGTCGAAATCCGCTGCTGTGGGGAGTTTGCCATTGGTGTGGAAGGCGGGAATGGATTTTATGAGGTCTTGGAAGGCGGGCGAGACGGCGGCGGAGGCCATTGAGGGGACGCGGGGGGTCAAGACGACTTTCCAGCCTTGAGAATGTCAGCTTTCATTCCGTTAAATGGGTGGGCCGGATGCTGTACCTAAGGGGTCCACGTCGAAACCCAGGTCCTTGTCTGTGTCTTCCAGTATTTCATGCTTCCAGCCCAGCAGCTCATAAATCGGGCTTGCGTCGTCTTCTCCGACGTTGTTGCTTAAAACACATGCTGATGCGCAGTCGCTAAATAGACATACTCCAATCCTGGTCTTTTGCTCCTTATCGATCGAGTCCAGTTCTGACCGTACCAGTAGGCTTGATATCTCACAAGCCAGCACCAGGACCCGCGCAGGCTTCTTCCGAAACGAGGATCCCAGTGCCAAATTCGCTGCTGCTCTTATGGCTGCGAGTCCTCCTGAACACCCTATTCCGTGTAAGAGTATCTTCTCCACGCCACTCCGCAGGCCCAGTTCTTTAGTAACGTAGTGATCGAAGCCAGGATTGGCTGAGTTTGTACAGGTCGTAGAAACAACGTGTGTAATTTCGTCGAAATTCCCTCCCCACTCTGCTATCGCCTTCTTGCACGCATCGACAGATAGTTGTACGCCTTCTTCCCGGAAATACTGATTAAGCTCGGTGATGCTCGGGGCGTTGATTTGATTAACGGAAGGATGGTTGACATCACCTATAGCGGCGCGAGTGTCGATACCAGTGAAGCGATTGATAGAGAGGACCTTTGTGAGCCTGGTGACCACAGGACTGCATTAGCAAGCTACGTTCGTGTGACTGGCCGTTGGAGGCAGGTCGTGGCGGACCAGATAAGGAAAGTGAGGTCGCACGGGAAACCTCACGCTGTTGACGGTGGATAGAACCTCTTAGCCAATGTCTCGAGAGCTTCTGGTCCTAATTGAAAGGGTGGGTATTCGACGCCCAGCCCTAATATGGACAGATTGAGGTCGTCCTCAAAACGATCGTGTGCAGTCGTGCCATTGACTGCAGTTGGCGACATGATTAAGACGGTATCAAACAACAGAAGTCAACAAGTACTTTCTTGCGCGCTCGTGCTCCACTTCCGTACCTAAAATGGCTGCGATAACGATGGTAAAGACTGTTGGGAAGCTAGGGGTCAATTTAAACTACGGCAAGAAATTATCCCCAGAGAAAAGTGAACCAAGATGTCATGGCAAGCGAACGGCACCGCAGCGGGAATGACATCAGATACGCAAGGTACGAAAGAGCACCAGGAACGATTGGGTAGAACTAGTGGGTGCATGGCGGGAATGGTGGTACGAATCTGCATCTACTATCGGACAGGTTTAGATAGCTAGCATGGTGGAGATCTGGAAGGGCTACTATAACTTCGCAACGAAAGCCCCGGCTAGGAATTCTTATGATATTCTACTATTTTTCTTACAGAAAGTCTCTTCTCAAGATTGAGATTCTAAAGAGAGATTAGCTTGAGTCGGAACGTTGTCTCAGCGCCAAGGATGCTAAAACCCACCCGAGGGCCGAGGGGGCCGAGGGGCGCAAAATACTAATTCCGGTTACGCAAAACCTACTACTTATACCCACTCACCGAAACGGTGTTGAAAACCCCGGAAGAAATTCCCAGACTTATGATAGAGTCTAGAGGTGACCCTTGTCAAATCTTAAGTTCTAATACCCACTATGTGGTGAGGGATGAGTTATTGAAAGTCTGTGTGTGTTTTTTGGTTTAGGCGTCGATCGTCGTTTTGCGTAGCCGGGATATTTTATGCCCTCGGCCCCGGTAATAAGGTAATAATAAAGACAGGGCAAAGATTCGATCTTGGGCACCGAGTACGAGAACGATTTCGACGTCGGACTTTCGCTAGCCCTGCATACCGCATCTTCAAATCAGAATTGGGTAAGGTACCTAGGTACTCAGGTCAATGCCCTTTGGCATGTGCTACCTTAGAGATTGAAGAGGGCAATCTTCTGAATACGATCCCTTCGGAGAAGCCTCCGCAATGTATACCTTCGCCCTTTGCCTGGCTGTTGGGGTTGCACTCTGGTTTCTGCAAGGCCAACGGTCTGCAATACGGCGCAACGGAAAGAGACTACCGTAAAGATCCTCCACGTTCTTATGACAAATGATGACTGACCTGCGACAAAAGACGGCCTCCAGGAACCCTACCCTTCGCTGGCAATGGCATCTGGTTTCTCCAGCCCAGACATAAGCTTCTTGATTGGTTTGTCCAGTGTGAGAGACAGACCGGATTTGAGACGTTTGAGATATCGGTACCGTCATTACCACCGGGTATTGTAATCAACGACCCTCGGAATGTAGAGCATGTCCTGAAAAACAATGACATCTTCATCAAAGGCGCCTTTTTCCGCGTGAGATCATGGGACCTATTCGGTACGTGAACCATGCCTGAGTTGATCGATTCTAAACTGCTCGCATTTTCCAGGCAACGGTATCATCAATGCCGACGGCGATCTATGGAAGATCCAGCGGAAAGCCGGACTTCGTTTCTTCAGTAATGCTAATCTGAAGACTCTGGTTGACGAGGTTCTACCACCCATCATGGCCGACACTGAACAAACTCTAGATCATGCCGCTAAAGAGGGCAGTTCTGTTGATCTACAGAGCATACTGCTAGAGCTTACTACGCGGCTCATGAGCAATATGGCTTACGATATGGACATGCCAGCCTCTTTGCCATTTTCCAAATCGTTTGATTTCGCTTCTGGTAAAATTGGCGAACGATTCCAGAACCCTTTCTGGCAAGTCACGGAGCTGCTTTTGGGTGCTCCTTTGAGAAGAGCAGTATCCGAGGTGAAGACATTCGGTGACAGCATTGTTTCTGCCGCGGTGAAGAAGAGAGGCAGTGGCGAAGAACCAGCAAAGAGGACCACCGACCCGCTCCAGACTAATTTGATTAACGCTTTGCTGGATCACATTGACGATCATAAGGTGGTTGCTGATGCTGCTATGAATTACCTATCTGCTGGCAGGGATACAACAGCCCAATCCCTAACTTGGACTTTCTACCTTCTCATGCGTCATCCAGAAGCCCGCCAAAAGATCACCAACGAATTACAGGCTACCGAAAATCTACCATTATCCTTTGAGACTATTCAGTCCTCTATACTACCTTATACAGCTGCCGTTTTCAACGAAAGTCTCCGACTGTATCCACCAGTCCCAGTCGAGCTCAAAGAATGCACATCTCCTACTACGTTTCCAGATGGCACGTGGCTCCCAAAAGGCGCTGTCGTGATGTGGACGACGTGGGCAATGGGCCGCTCAAAGAACATCTGGGGCGAAGACGCTGACGACTTTCGACCTGAGCGGTGGCTTATAGATGTCAAAGATGGGGAGGCACAGACACTGAGGATTATGGGCGCCTTTGAATGGCCAGTCTTCAACGGAGGACCGAGATCTTGTCTTGGCAAACGAATGGCAGGGTTACTGGCCGTTTGTGTCATCGTTGAATTGGTGTTGCGATTTGACTTTGAAGAAATTCTAGAAGGGAGACCGACGCCTGAGGAGGCGCCGAGGGAACGACACAGCCAGAATAGCTTGACACTGCCAATGGAGGGAGGCTTGCCGTGCTATATTCGACGGAAGCTACGTGGTTGAATGAGCACTTGGGTTGAAGTCAAATCAAATGCTGGCAGCTACGTGATGCGTGTCACTTAACAGGGCCCTACTCCAGGCATTCTGATCGCACTAGTCCGTGCTTTGGGCCAAGCTGATACAGCAGCCTTCTTCCTCATGCGTCTACCGGCAAGGTTGCGGGCACATCTGTAAAGAAGCTTCTGCTCCTCATACTCCTTTGTATAGTCCATCCATCCAGAAAAAGCGAAAGGCCAGGTCGAGTTGCAAGGTTTTGATGGATAACAATAGATAATAACCAAGTACCTGAATTTCTCGAGAACTTCAGCTATCAAAGAGCTTGGATCGATCCACCAATCGCAAGTCACGCTAAGACCGTTCTCGAAATCAAAGATGAGTCGTCTCGAATATTGAGATTTATGGTACCAACCAGAACCCATGGTAAGATGCATTTGCCCGGCATGCAAGTCTTGCTCAATCCCAAAGTAGGTCCTGACATTGCGCCCTTCGCTTTCCAGAACCTGCAGCCAGTCCGCCGCGTCCTCGTCTGCATTGAAGGGTTCTGTTCTTTCGTAGCGGAATAGTTCATCAAGAGCAGTGCCGTATCCAGCAGGGTTGCAATGAAAACACACAGAGAAGTCCTGGCCTTTGCGTGGTACAGGGCCATGCAGATTTACTCGAATGCGAAGCAATCTTCGGATGAGTGACTCCCATAATGAACGATCTTGCGCGTGTCCTCGGAGAGCGGTGACCGGCGCAGGAACCAAGACCTCTTCGTCGTGATGACATTGGAGCTCATCCGGTACAAAATCTTGTGAAAGGAGGAAGTCGATACCTTCTGGTGACAATCGTGTTGTCTTGCAAAAAGCCTCTATGTCCGATACAGTAACTTCCTCCTATGCTTGTGCTAGTATCCTTAATACAGTGAGTGGAAGTTTTGGCGAGAATCCGCAAACAGACTTGTCGCTAATGCGATGCATAGCTTTACTAAGCCAAGATTAGCTAATACACCTCTCATAAGGCGATTCATCTACTCACAGTCCAGAAGTATTCCTATCATCGGCTTGGACGCCAAGCTGAAGCACCCAGATGCATAAGTCTTGCTGATTGTGTACAACACCGTACTGAACCGATTTGAGCGTCTAAACGAATGATTTGAATGTAACCAATTACGTGAAGCAAACTCCGTCCGCCGCAGTCCAACACAAACGGAGATATAGCTTTGCTCAGAAACATAGTTTTAAGTCCTTCTATATCCCCACCACAGCACATGCCATGGATATCACATCCGAGGTCACTCGTTCTAAAGTCCAGCACAGGGCAGGCATTCAAACTTCTTGGTAGCCTGTTGAAGCTGTTCGTGTAGTACACCTCCACCCTGTGCCAGAGAAATGACGGCGTAACACTGATTACCTTTTCGGAGTCAAGGACCTCCATGTTAGCGCTACATGCGCTGTGCGATCTGCTGCTAAATTTTGCCTTGGTGGTTACATGGACACCACTAAGGAAACCTCAATACCAGACTGCGCTGTTAATAGTGGAACTGTCAGAAGAGGAAAGCCCCGAGTAAGGGCGTGTGGTCAAGACTTCGCCGTAGTGCAGGTCCTTAGTCCTGTCCAGTCTTGCAATTGACGACTCGGAATCCAATGATTTTGGCGCCTGGGTACTACTTCGGTCGGCGACTTGGATTTGGTGCATCCTAGACTACACTCAGTACAATTCATGTCCTTGAAACTGAAGGACATTACTGAATTTGCCACGTATTGCTCATGATCGCAAGCCTGCAGCCTTGTCTCCGCGTGCCGAAGCTGGGACTGAATGTCCAGTGTATGATCTTTTCTTGACACCATTTTTCTCGAAGACCATGATCGTTGCACCCGATTCTAGGCGTCGAAAGACCTTCTGATTTTATTGACGAGGGTGTCCAGCGCCTGGACATTCTTGTCGCAGTTCTCCAACGCCCCCTAGAATGTTTCCGGGCGACCCAGGTAGACGAAAGACGAAGAATTATTGCTCGACTTTGATCCCTGACATAGCTCAAAGTGTAGTGCAAAGATTCCAGAGAATGAACCAGCCTCGTAAGCTCGTGGGGCGCGTCATATAGAACATTGCGGATGTCTTTTGACTGTTCCCGCGAGCTGGATCGCCAGTGATACAACAGCAATAATGCCAGCGGTGACGTTCATCGCCTTAACTTGTCCAGGAATGGAGCCGTAGATTTGTGAATTGCACAGAGGAAGATATAATCATGATCTCAGAATCTGTCCCGCGGGCCTGGGGCTCCAACCGCCGCTAGAACTATAGCTCCAGGGGAGTTTTGGCCCTAAGAAGAAGACCTATCGGATACGAGTACGAGTTCCTGATGTATGGCATTCTGAAAAAAGCACTCCTTCCCTTGAGCGTACTTTCGCCTCGTTGTACAGCTCGAGCACAGCATGTTGTGACGATATCACAACACCTTACTCTAATGTGATCCTTCCGCCAGTGGAACATCCCATTCAAGCCATAAGATGCGTCCACGACATCTGCTGGGGCTCTTTTCGAACGCGTCGCCAGTAAGAAGCAATTGCTGCTCACACATCCCACCCCTCCAAGCACCCTTCCACTCCACCCCCTCAGTACGATCAGCGTCTCAATGGGGTCCGTACGGGCCTCGGCGCCCATCACCCAACTATAATCGCTTCAACAGAGCCGGTAACATTTACACTCTCTGGTATACAAGCGCCGGTTTCCGCTATGGCGTGGGCGCTGTCGGTCTTGGTGGAGGCGCCTTCTACTACAGAAACCTCGAGCAAGTCCCAGTCTCAAACCGGACACGCTTCAACTGCGTATCAAAATCCTTCGAAGACTGGACTGGCGAGCAATCATTCCAAGCGGTTATGCAAGAATACGGAAGCGAGGTGCTGCCACCCAGTCACCCATATTCGCAGCAGGTCAATCGAGTGGTGAGTAGATTGATACCAGAGAGCGGATACGAAGCGGCAGACTGGGAGGTCAGGGTCATTGACGATCCGGAGCAGAAGAACGCGTTTGTTGTGCCTGGAGGGAAAGTCTTCGTCTTCAGTGGTATACTACCTATCTGCGGCGGAGATGATGGTCTAGCTGCTGTGCTAGGTCATGAAATAGCTCACCAGGTGGCTCACCATACAGGTGAAAAGCTGAGCAAGAATGGGCTTGTAACGCTCGTTGCATTAGCTGCTGCTCTCACTTTGGACGTGTCCGGAAACCTTCCCTATTTCATACTCGATCTAGCCCTTTCGAGACCTGGATCAAGGAAGATGGAGTCAGAAGCAGATTTTATAGGACTTTTAATGATGGCGAAGGCCTGCTATGACCCAAGCGCAGCTGTGGGGCTTTGGCAGCGCATGGCGAAAGCTGAGCAGAACGCGCCACCTCAGTGGTTGTCAACGCATCCAGCTAGTGAAAATCGGATTGTGAGAATTCAGGAATGGCTCCCACAGGCTGAAGAAAAGCGTAATCAAAGTGAATGTGGGAGCACGATGAGCTACGTTAATGAGTTCAAGCGAGCTTTTGGCTCCGGTGGTACTGGCGATGAGGATTTCTGGTGACCGAGTCGCTAGATTTATACTGATGATAATGAGGCAGTGACATAGTGGGCAACGTTGGAAAGTCTATTCAGCGCGTCTGGTAGCCCAATAAAGGCATGCAGCTCAGCTCTTTCAACGCATCTGAAACCAGCTATTTGAGAAACCCTTGCGTATTCTCAAGGTCACTATAACATGGCACGGTTCTTCAGGCTCGCTTCTCATTTGCAATTGTGTAATGCTGAAAAGAATCTTTCGTGGGTCTGACATATCCTAATTGTGAACACGCTGGAGCTTGCTTCTGTATTCGCTTCCCAATTCCTTCGCAACATTTCAAAAGGGGGGCCAAGGATCCCTCTCGCATTGTTGACCAACGTCTCATACTCCTCTGCTTGTTAGCATCCTCTGTAACCAACATTAACCCCAACTATATAAAGAGCCATGTCATCTCTACCTCCTCAAATAACACAAACTCACAATGCGCAATATTGCAACCATCATCGTCCTTCTCATGGCTCCTCTTACTGCCACGACCATCGCCGCGCCGTCGCCTCTATCCTTACAGGACCAAATATGTCAAGCCTGCGCAAACGCGATGGATGACTGGGCACCAATGCAATGCACTAATAATCCGGATGTCAGACCGACTGCGGATTGCTGGAGCGGAAGGGTCCGGAACGGCTGCGGAAGCTACGTGTACAGGACCCACACACCCACACTTGCTTGATCGAAATGGAGCTTGAGACGTACACGCTTTCGATGAAGGGTCTACTTCTTTGGTACAATTCTTGGTGGCCCCGAAACTATTGGCCAATGAACCAGGATTCCCGTCGATGAAAGGTGTCCGAACGGATACCTGGGATATCGCTTCGGGGCATCAGCGAAACTGGTGGGGATTCTATCGACACCGCTGTTTAGATCGAATCTGCGCTCAATCATCTCCTGTCAGGCTCTCCTCCCAGTGCAGCTGAACTTGAATGGTGGATACCATGCTTTGGGCCATCTACCAACGTTTTTAATTGATCAAATGCAAATCTCCGGACCTGTCCATCTTGGTCGTTAAATGCCCGTCAATAATGCCGCTCACGAAAGAAGAATTCGAGGCAGTGTCAGCGAGTTACGGATTGACTACAGTTGGGAGAGTATGTTGATGAGGTAGAGGAAGGACGCGGTATCTCTCGATGGGCTAGTGAAAGCTGAGGAGAGGGACGGACATAATGAGGGCGACAAGGAACGGCTGATGGGCAATGGACACATCTTCCCGAAGACGTAGTTAATCCTCTCGAAACCCAGCGAGACGAAGGCGACAAGAGATTTCGTCGCGTATGCACTGAGATAATGTATGCTATGTAGCAATTGATCAACTTAATCGTTCGTGGCAGCAGTGCATGAACGACGAACGCCGTTTAAGCCATGGGCGCATTAGGACTAGGTTCAGGGCTATGAGACCAAGTGAAACGTATCGACGTCCATGTGCACTACAGTACAACATATTTGCTCACAAGCTTTTACCAACCGTTCAGCTTACACAATGGGTTTGCTACATCATGTCGACGGCGACATGATGCCAGAGAGCGTCGCTGTCCTGCAGCTGATGATGCAGGAATCTCCCCCGCATTGCGCGTGGGGTCACTGATTGGCCATGATTTCTCCGCCTCGTCCAGGAAGTCCAGAGCACGTTTCTTGCTATAGACGGAAATTCGTCTTTCGAGAACGTCATTGACCATTATGGAAGGTGCAGAATACCGTCAACAAGGCTAGGTATGCAGCAGCAATAGCTATAAGGTACGAAGCCTGCTCTGTTCTTATCCCGCCTTGTCCATCTAGCTCCCAACACAGAATGACTTTCTCCGCAGTGGCTAGCATATTTGCTGTGCTGCTATCGGCATCCTTACTGACATCGGCTCAGGACACCACAATCCCAGGTCGTTCAGCCTACACTGTACCCGCAGGCTTTCCCACCAGCGCTTTCCCCTCGTACTATGAAAAGCCCGTTGCAACCCAAGAGCCCCAGCCTGCTCTCTACGATCCGGTCTTAAATATCACCTTTCCATTGAACCTCACCAACCCAGATACAATCCCCATTGTCGACAATGATCCGATATTCTACCCCCAGCCACTGGAGAACCTATCCAACGCGTCTGCAGCAGCTCTGGTGCAAGCAGCCTTCACGAACATATCGGCGATTATTTTGGGGAATACCGTGACAGGAAACTGTTCGAAATGCCAGGCTTCGCTGGCAGTGGCAAAGACCCTTGCACAGTATGCACCCGAAAGTGCGCCAGGTCTATTCGTCAAGCTCTGCGAGACGTTCAAGTTTTCCTCGAACGCAACTTGCGTTGATGACTATGCAGCAACCAGCTTCGGAGCTGTTCTCAGCCAAGTTCTGGCATTTGCAAACGTCACCGGGTTGGATGGCCAGTACATCTGCAACGATCTCAGCAGCACTTTCTGTAAAGCGCCAACGGTTTCGCCTCTGAATACTACAAATCTTTTCCCCAAGCCGAAGCCAGCAAATGCGTGTGCCCCAGCTGCTTCTGGAAAGAGAGTGAAGGTTCTACATCTGTCAGACTTTCACATCGACCCTAGATACTCTACTGCTTCGGAAGCCAACTGTTCGGCAGGCTTGTGCTGCAGGACTAATGTCCATGCTACCGGAGCAAATGTTGGGCAGGTAGAGATGCCTGCGCCACTATATGGTGCTTACAAATGTGATACGCCATACTATCTTGGCCTTGCAGCTCTTCAAGCTATTGCACCTTTGACTGGGACTCATGGGGACTCTTCCATCGCCTGGACTCTCTACACTGGCGATCTTGTCTCACACGATTCCCAGAATCAGCTTTCCCGCGCCTATACGGAGTACGCTGAAACCAGTGTGTACGATCTCTTCAAGGAGTATATAGGCAGCCCAGTCTTCCCAGTCCTTGGCAATCATGACAGCAATCCGGAAGCTATTGATGCACCCCATAGTCTTCCCGGGCCACTTGGACAGCAATTTAGCTGGAATTACGACCATGTATCTTCGCTGTGGCAGCAGAATGGCTGGATCAACTCGACTGTAGCAGGTGAAGCAAGGCTTCACTATGGTGCCTACTCCGCTCTGAACCAGTACGGGCTACGTATCATCACGCTGAACACCGACTTCTGGTATCGGAGCAACTATCTGTAAGTCATAGCGTTTGAATACCGCAGACCCATAGCTTACGTATCCAAAGAAACTATATCAACACCTCAAATCCCGATGTCTCGGGAATGCAAGCCTTCCTAATCAGCGAACTCCAAGCTGCCGAAGACGCAGGCGAGCGAGTCTGGATTCTCGGCCATGTCCTGCCAGGTTGGGATGGCAGGAACCCACTGCCGAATCCCTCAAATCTCTTCTACCAAATCGTAGACCGTTATTCGCCCCACGTAATCGCCAACATCTTCTTCGGCCATACCCATGAAGATCAGGTCATGATCTACTACGCCAACAACGGCACCGTCCAGAACTCCGAGATGGCATTGACGACTGGCTGGATCGGTCCCTCGGTCGTACCCTTAACGAACCTAAACAGCGGCTTCCGCATGTACGAAGTCGACACCGGCTCCTTCGAGATCTACGACGCCTACACTTTTTACTCCGACGTCAACAGCTTCCCCAATTTAAACGTCTCAAATACAGGCCCAACATACCAATTTGAGTACTCTACCCGCGACGCCTACATCGACTGGCCCGACTCCCAGCCGCTCAACGCACAGTACTGGCAAGCAGTAACCGAAGCCATGGAGACGGACATCAGTATTGTGGAGAAGTTCAATACGTTTCAGGGGAAGAGTAGTGTGAAGACGCCAAACTGTACGAATACGGCTTGCCAGAAGGCTAAGATTTGTTATATGCGGAGTGGAAGTGCAGCGTTGGGGAGGCAGTGTCCCCAAGGCTATGGGAGCGTACAGAGTGCTTTTCGTCCGCCGGCGGCGACGTGATGGGGCGAGATGGGTAGGGTAGATGTTGCGGTTATTGATGCATAACATAGTAATATATCATAACTACATTCCGATCCACTCCTTAATTCTTCTTCAAAGCCTGGCCAGAACGCCCAATCTCCTCACGCAGCCATAAGAGCATCAAACATCCATATTGTCGCGCCGTCTCCAAGCTGGAAAAATAATCAATAATTGCTCGTATAGTAGTAGTACGCTCATCCCTAATTCCCTCATATCATCCCCACATCTATTCAGCACTTGAATATCCTCACTTTGAGCTTTGATTTCGAATGACACACTTTAAGCTCACCATAGCGCCCATGATCGATCCCAAAAACCAGCCACTTGAGCGATGAAATCAGTAGTTCTATGTATGATTCAGAACGGAATAATCTCAGCAGAGGTGAATACCACCACATCAAATCCTATGCTTGACATGGGTGAAGAGGAGCGGTAGATATTGGTGAGTCTTTGAAGCACAGTTACCACGGCATAAGACTAGCAAATGCAATCAATAAATATTCGTCATTGTACCCAAAGCTGACATATTTATACAAAAAGCCAACGGCCTACTCGATTGCTTCTAATGACTATTCTGCGACCGATGCATAGATAGGAAGGATATGTCCAATAGATACCGCTCTAGATCGTTATAAACAGTCACACATATCCACCCTTCTCCATCTCACTCCCTTCCTAAAGCCCAGGTCTTCCACTCGATTCTTCCCGCCTTTACCTCCCGTTACTTTTTCACCAAACCGCAATAGGGTATCGAAAGCCAGACGCAAGTGCTCTATGCCGCCCGCAGAAAATAAGATAAGGATGGCTGTAAATATCCAAGTAAATGTCAAGTAGATGTAGTAGATGTCGACAAAGGAGCAAAATGGCGCGTATGGCTGGTGTGTGTGTGTGTGTGTGTGTGTGTTCGTCTTCGACTTCCTTTCCATACTCTAGGCTTTTAGTCGTGCAAGCTATGCTGTGTAAGGAATGTCGATTGCCTCCCTGTGGATCTGCCCTTCTTGAGCGTCTCGATCTTCGTTTCGCATTAGTCTTCGTCGGTATTTGTTCATTTCCTTTTCTGAAAGTTTTATTCTTCCTTCCTCTCGATGAGGATGGAGGCGGGTGGTTGCTCGGATTGTGGCGTTCGTCAATGAATATGTCGCGCGATCTCGATTCCAGATCACAAGTAGATCACGCCTCCTCCATCAACGCCTCGTCTCCCGCATCCCTCCATTCCCTGGACTGCGTGGTCAATCTCTTGACGCCAGCCACACGTCCAGCCCACAGACTCTCAGCCGGCGTGCGGAAAGTGTAGCCTCTCTGGCTCGCAATGACACCGATAGCCTGTAGCACTGCTTTCCTCGAGTCACGGCCAAACACTGCTGGGTGGTTGATCCATTCAAGGGAAGCTTCAAGCTCGGTGTCCAGAGCGTTCAGTGTGATAGCGTCAATGCTGGAAGCATGACCCATGCCATCATCTGAACTTGGAGACGGTTGACGCTCAGGTTCTGCTGCGGCATCACCATGGACGCTGGCCGGGGCACTGGCGGGTTTGCCACCTTGTGGGATCGGAGGAAGACCACCCTTGCCTAGACCTTTCAGAATAGTCCTAGTTTCCTTCAGAAGATGGTGAGCACGGTCGTGCTGGCCTCGTGATACTAATGTCAATGCTCTCGTAAGCATATCCGAGGTCAGTAGCTCCATCCTGCGCTGGACGATACTAGGATGAGGCGGGATCGGTGGCGTCGAAGGCCTCCCAGTATTTTTGCTCGCTCTGGGGTTGGCGGGAAGCATTGTGATTGCCAGCAGCGACGGCCGAGACGGGTGAGTAAGAGTGCCATCGCGTAGGATGTCTCCATAGGTCAGATCCGCTTGGATCAAAGGTATTTCCTCCACGCTCAGGGTCCTCTGCTCATCTGAGTCGAACGGCCCACCAAGCGCTTCCAATCCAGAGACGATACTCTCCCAAGGATCTTGTGGCAGGTGCTCCTGGGAGGTATTATCGGGAGCAATAACCAATTGCACAAGAATGTCTGCGCACTGTCAGTAAGCGATTACTGGACCCATCTCCGTTGCACCACTCACCTCTCTTATCACCAAATCTCAAATCGCCTAGTGCGGCTTCGGCATCCTTCCCAGTGGCGCGCTTCGTGATCTGTAGGGCACCCGAAATTTTGACGAACTTGGCTGGCGATCCCTCGGGCAACCGCAACTTCAATTTCACGTTTTGATGAGAGGTCGTTTGCATGGCCCCCAAACACCCGGCAACGCACTCCCGAAGCATCATCCAGTCCTTCACGTAAGTGTAGGATGCCTTGGTCCGCGTGGATAGTTCAATCATCGTGTCTGGCTTGTGGGTCAAACCGAGACCGAACGAGTGGATGGCAACCCTGATAGCACGTTAGCAGTGCGCAACTTTTCCCGTAAAAAGGGTATGCGAGCGAATGAAGGGGAAAAGAGTAAACGTACTTTGCAGCCTCAGCACGCGATATCACGAAGTCCACGCTTTCGGCGTCCGATGTCGAGGAATCGCTGATGAGGAGGATCGTTGCGATGGGGTTGTTGGCTTTGCGTTGCATGAGCAGGTCCATAGCGACGTTGGCGCCCTCCACAACATCTGCTCGTAAGCTCTTCTGCCCCACGGGTCGGATTGAGTTGAGTATTCTTGTCCAGCCATTCCAGGCTTTCGTAGTCATGCCCACGAGTGGTACACCGCCTCCACTGGATCCAAATGTAACCAATCCCATCCTATCTCTTTCTCCTAGATTCTGGACAAGAAACTTGAGTGCGTCACGTAGAAGTGTAATCTTGAGGCCCTGCATTGACGAGGAGACTGGGATGACCACCACGATGTCGAGAGGAACATGTACCGAAGTTGGAATGCGCTGTTCTTGCATTGGCCTTCCCATTCCAGAAGCAGTATACTCTGTAGGGGCAGTATTTACCGACTTGGGTCCTCCATATGAAGAATTCACCGATGATGCCCGCTTGGTCTTCATGGTCCTGTAGTCATCCTCATCCGTGCCTGAGTTGTCTGGCTCGTATTCGTTGCTTTGCCTTGGTTGCTCGACGGGGCTGTTAAGATCCAGAAGTGACCGCTTCCATTGTTCAACCTGGGTCCTGGTCTGGAACTGAAGGTGGAATTGTTGTAGATCTTGAACGGAAAGGCTGAGAGTAAGCACAGGCTCGTCCGGGCTCGCTTCGACATGCTTCAAGTGCTTCTTAATGAGTATGGATCCTTTGAGGGTGCATCTTGTGAGTTTGCGCTTTGAATTGCCCTCCGCATATTGTGGAGGAGCTCCCTTCTTCTCTTTCACACAAATAAGCATCTCCGCAAAGAGGAAGCATTCGAGCTCCTGCCATGATTGGCGGTCCTTGCCAACTCGCACTGTTCCGAAGAGTCGGAGCTTTCCGAATCTGTAGAACATTAGAACCGACTTGAGAAACAATGATAAGGAGTACAGAATACCGTTGGAAGTCCAGGCCATGCCAATTGTCCACACGAACCCGCAGATCTTCTGTAATCTCTTCCAGAACCTCAGGCGACTCGGATTGCCAATACGCTTGTTGACTTTTAGCGGGTGATTGTGGGCGATTGGCGTTGTTGAAAGTATTGCTGTCTTGTTGCATGGGAGGAAGAACAGGTGCACCACGGAGATCCGCTGGATCTGGCCTCCATTTGCCCTCAGGTACCTCAATCGTAACCAAGCATGTAAGACTTTGTTGCTGTCTTGATCGGGTCAGAGTGGGGTACTCGCTCCGTACTGTGACTGTAGGGGCAGGTATAGGGTTCTTGGTGATGCTCGCTCGGGGGCTGCTGAGCGCCGTTTCCATAGACTGGACATCGTAGTCGTGCCTTCTACCAGTGTTGTTGTGAGAGTCGTTGTATTCGGCCTTGTATTCGCCAGACGAAGCTTGACCACCAGTCTCCCGGCTCTCATTCCTGTTATGTGCGCGACCTTGACTACCGTATCGTTCAACCCTGTCCCGCTGGATCTCTCTTGCTTCCCTTTCCCTATCCCGTTCACGTTGCCTAGGATCTGACGGTTGTGTGCTGTCACGGTTGCGATGGTTCGATCCTCGGCTGCTTGGCCTCTCCTGACCTGTCTGTGGATCCCATGGCACTGGGGTGTTCCGGGCGCTGTTACTGTCTTGACGTTGGTGACCCCGTGCTTCGTTATTCTGATTTTGAGAGACTGAGCGGACGATGCTGCTCAGCTTTTCTACGGGGCTGTTAGCGTTTGGTGTTGTGATTTGTCCGTGGTAGTATTACCTAGATCCAATACATTCCCGCCTCTGCTAGTGTCCAGTCCAAGGGGTGCGTTGCAGGTGGGACAGTATTGCGACTCAAACTCTTTAATGTATTCGTAGAAGCAGGCTTCATGAGAGACATGTCCACAAGAAAATTGCAAGATCCGTTCTCCCCGCAGTGTATGCTCTAAAGGCTCTTCGCAGACAGCACATTCACTTCCGATAAAGGTCCTTTCTCGCCTAGTACGAGACCTCTCTATCTCCAACATGCCCGCCATTGGCCGACCTGAGCGCCAGTTGAACGATGTTGCGGTACCGTTGCTGTAAGTTGGATTTGGCTGTCGCGCAGTTTGTTGGGCAGCAATGCGACTTAGAAGCGTAATTTTGCTCTTGGGTTTCTTTGGCTCTGGAGGAGGAAAGAGTGGGGGGTATGGGCGGCCTGAGGGAGAATGCGTAGATATGGCAGACGCCTGACGGTTGTAAGACGGCCTAGCAGTTTGCGGTCCTTGATGTGATTGCGTGGTATTGTATGGAGGGCGTGTTGGAGCTTGCGATGAATTATCTAGGCGGGGCAGTGACGAATCAGTCGATGCGGACGCTGAATGCTGCAAATATCCGCAGCCGCGAACGGCAAACCCATTGTTCCAGAACGAGTCTTAGACACAAGGTGGCGATTGACTGAGGCTGAAGAGTGACTGCGTGTGCTTACTTCTTCTATTCACAGGTCGCGGACCGTCCTTTTTGGGGAGCAGACCGAGCTGACTCAGGTTGGTGACCTGTGAAAGTGGAGGATGTCAGCGAATGGAGATCCGGAGCGTTGGCGGAGCTGCTGCGTGGAACAAGAACAAACAACCTTTTGTCTTTGCGAGAAGGTGCTGCTTGCTTGTCTTAGGTACCCTGGACGCTGTGGTTGGAGAAATTGATTGTTCGAAGACATAAAGGAGTAAAAGGGGTTTTTAAATACTAAGTCATGTATTCACACGCTGCAGTGTTCTGGATGGTGACTGTCAGCGCGCTGCATGGTCAACTTTGGGTAAGGAAGCAAGTCTAGCAATCTCGGAACGCGATCCCTAGAATCATTTTATTCCTTGATGGTAGGGGACTACCACTGCTTTTGTCCTGCCTAAGGACTAGCCGGCTTCTCTGCCTTAAGCCCAGCGACCCTGGCCGTGCCTGGGGCCCACTGGTACTACGCCAAACTACGCCTGGGGAAATTAGAATGCTTCGATCGGTGATAGGACGATTCTGGACAAAGCATTTCGACCTGCTTAAAGTAAGCCGTCTGCCTTAGCATCGAAGCGCCTCAGCTTGCAAGGTAGTGCGAGGAACTCTAATATTGCTAGGGGTGTTTGGATACTCGATGCACTTCCGAACGAAGTTGATTGGTTTGATACTATCAGTGCTTCGATTGTTCTGAAAACACATTTGGGACCGCTTGGAGGACGAAAGAAAGCGAAATACAGACGGAGGTGGGACACCGCAAGGTAAGGTAACCATGCAATGTGAATGTCGGCTCTGCCAAAAATTCTTTGGTTTGCAACTGTTATTCTGGTACTCAAACCAACAGTGGTTCTAATATGAGGCAATTTACCGCAGATACGGGCAATCAAGCTACAGCTATCGTCGACATGTAATACCACTTCACATATGCAGCTCTGAAACCCATCTCGCTGCCCGCCTCTACCTCTGAGGTTGGGGAAAGTCTCAAATTTGCGCCATGCGGCACATACATACTGCCTCTTGCATCATCGTCAGCCGTCTTTCGATTCGTTCCCCAGAGTTTCTTGTTGGTTTGTGGAGACTAACAAGTTTGGTGTTCCACTAAAGACGGCAGAGACACCGAGGGGAAGATGGTGGGGCATTGACCTATCAGAAGATGCATGCGAGCTGCAAGTCGAGAGGTTCCTGCCTCCCATCCACCTTGCGGTTCGGGTCGCAGCACACTGACGAACACGATTGCTACTCTATCCTGAATTACGATATACAGCATCGCAATTGTCAGGCCACCTGTAACTAGAACTACGATATTACACACGTCCGAAGACAGAAGGTGGGATGGCAACCAGCTAAGGCTGAATCCGATTGCCGTTTGCTTGTGGTCACACCCGACACGAGAATTATCGTCTGCGCCATTCCGTGCCATACAGAGGGGAGGCAGGATTCAAAGTGTGGATGCGTTTTCGTCGAAATCAATGCATCTGGGTGGTAAGCAGGGCATCCTTCCCATCCAGGATGACGGATTTTGCGAAAAACTGGCCGTGCGTATGAGAAAGTCGTCTGCCTGATGTCCAGATTCGGATATCGCACATTGCACAGATTTCATGCTTGCAGACTCTTGGCCCTCTGGTTTAACGTGCTCCAATGATGCGATCACTAGTATGGACAGCACATGCATGAAGCATAAGTGGCGCAATCCGTCGTATCTGCAAGACGACGGAGCTGAATGATTGCTGACGAGTATTGAATTACTCTGCTGACTGCTTACCATTGAGGTAGTGTTCAATCTGTCATCAAAGCAAATAAACATCAGACCAATAGAACGACAAGACGAATAGGTACGTCGGTACTTACCACACACACTACATTATAACAGCACTGGCCAGTCACGGAAAAGACCGCATCGGCGGTGAATGCCAGGCGCTCATCAAACAATCGTGTAGTGAGCTCTAACGCTTTGGTATTGTCGTCAAGCTCTCAAATTAGCATATCGCCAGTTTCAATACGCCACGTGCTTTGCGCACGCTGTTAAGACGTCATTCTGACAAGCTGACTTCTCGAAGTTCAATCTCCTTGCGGCTCGCGTGGTGACTGGCTGAAGATAGATTCATAAAGTAGCTCTTGAGATCGGCAGCAGATCTTTACGCCCCGGGAGACCAATACCGATTTGCGGCCGATGATCTCTGTCCCAGCGTGCCCAGCCTGACTTCTTTGGGAGGTCTTTGCCGACCGGTTCGCACGTGCGCCGGTTGGTGATCCCAAAGATACAGGCTCTAGGGCTCTTGAAATCATTGATCAACGGAGTTTGTATTTTGGAGCATCGTCGAAGTGTCGATTCTTGATCTTGTTAAATGTCAGCTTTGATGATACCCTTGTGCAGGCCCAAATACTCGGGAATTATTCCAGCCCGTTGTTGCAGCAGTGCAACCTTGGGATATCCCTTCCGCTCCCTAGATGCCGGTGCCCCCCGCCCGCTGCACAGCGGTTCACATTTTGAGGGTGGTGTTCTCGAGAAGGATAAATCATCGCGATTATTCCGTACACCTCACAGAATCGAAGTCCAGAACCAGCAAATCCTTTGGAGCAACTGGCCTACGAGTAGCTGACTGCCCAGTGTCTAGAACGATACTCGGCAATACTGTTTTGGTGGTTCTTCCCTAAACAGTGTTCATCGAGATCCTAGCACCAGCAAGCATCCCGACTCCCCATTTCTGCGCCCCACTTAGCACTTCTTCCCAAGCTTCGGCTTCAGGGATGACCGTTGAACAAGAAAAGCTATTGTTGCGAGCTACGTTGAGCTAATGTACCTCTATCACAACGACACGGAACGTGAAGTGCAACAGCCCCTTGATCAGCCTGCAACGCTGAGCTCTTGGCGTGGGCAGTCGTGAGCTTTTACCGTTGATTTTGATGTGGCTAGGCCGCTCTATATTGAGTGATTAAAGTCGGAGTTGTTGGCCATTGATGAAGACACGTGGGAGTTTTGTATTATCTTTGTATTTACTATCGTCTATATTTATTAGGCCTTACAGACAAGTGCCACAAACCCTTCCAAATACTTTAGGCGCGACATGCAGGTAGTCTCAGATTGTGACGCCAATTCTCCTGCACGCGAACGCTCTTGTCTGACAGAGAGACATGGTTATATAGCCATCGTCAAAGTGTCAGGTCTTACATCTCTCGAACGCGTGTAATGACCTTTTGATGGGCACAACAAGATCATGCATTAGCTGAGAATACGAAATCACCCTTGCTTGGCTATTTGACAATATCAGCTATCTCGAAACCACAAGGACATCTTCACCGCGTTCGAGAATTCGACAGGCTGATCCCAATGTAGATGCCTCCGTATGGTCTTCATCGACTATCGTAAATCGTGAGTTCTCAAACATGCCGTCCATCACTCCGTGGGCTTTCAAAATCCATCAGTAAGAGAATGGAGCGAAATCCATGCATGTAAACGGAAACGTTGGCCAGATTCCCTAGGCTAAGAGCGAGATTGAGTTGAAACGACAAAGATAGAGAGCGGCAACTCCCACCTTTCTCACAGAGTCCGAGTCGATATCTGACGCAACTTTGGTATCTTATCCAATATTGGTCGTGTGTGTTAGGCTTGAAGAACGGTTTAGGTGGCATCTTGTCGAGTAGACGAGTATCGGTCTCGATAATTTTAGACGTTGTTACCCACCATACACCAATTGATCTTCTTCACTCCCTCAAACTCCATAAGCCAAAGACAGCAAGATAGCAAAAATTCAATTCGTGGATGAAAGAGCAATAGATCCGGCCATACACAAATGTTTAGCGATTTTGTAGTACAAGCATCAACATGAGTTCCCTAGGCCACGACAACTGGCAGGCACATGAGCATCGGAAGACCATGAAGGCGTATAGGAGAAACACCAGTCCAGGAAATCGGAGTCTTAGCTTACCGACCAGGAGGTGCGGATGCTGATGAAGAATGGGGTTGAGATTACAGCCCCACCAGCATCGATTGATATTTTGGTCTTGTTGCGCAAGGCGTGCTAGTTAACTACGTATATGGCCTCCACGTGCCAACAAAAACGATTTCCATCTCCTTCTAGGGCTAACGCTGAGATGGCAGTCTTCCTGTAGACCAGGCAAGTACGACTGTCATTTCTCGTTGTCCATCAATTGTTATGTTTCATATTTTCAAATTCGCAGGCAAGGCCATCTGATTGCTGTAATTTGCATATTCTATCAAAGCCTCAAGGGGAAGATTTCAAAGCTATTACCCATTGCAGATACAGAACTCCTGTCATGAGAATAGAAATACGAAGTGTGAGAGGGTTCAAGGGCTCTGGGTCAAGCGTTAGAAATTATGACATACGGCAAGGGAATCGTATCGTATCTATGTGGGATGCCGACTAATGAAGATCATCGCACAAACATTGTTCCAGATCATCACAACATTCTGGCATGAGAAGAGCAGTAGTCTACTGACGAGCTAGGTCATACTTGCAAGCTCATGCTGTACCCTCCGCCCAATACCCGCACGCCTGTGACCCTCAAATCCCCAACATCCAGCCTCCTGCACTCTGGTAAATGTCACCGTTTCAGCCTCAGTGCGAGGCTCTGCTTGCTTGGGAGAGTGTGTCTGTCTATGGGAGGTGCATGTATGGTGGGAAATCGTTTGACAAAATCATAAGGATTTTCATATACTCAAGTGGCGGACTGAGAATGATCATCGCTTCTCTGGCTCCTGCGGCGCTTCAATGTTCCAGGATTAGCTCCACTACGTAGGAAGAAATTCAGATTGCTGAGTGGATCAATGCGCGAGAGCCCTGGCAAGGCGTCAGTGTACGAATGCTGGCTGTAGGGAGACGAGGAGGGGGATAAAGTGCGCGACCGCTGTAAAAAGAGCAATGTTGAATCGGCGTTGAAGTATTGTAGCTAGCACAGGCAGTCCAGTAATCGTCTTCGTACTATTACTCTCACATGTGAAACTTCCTCAAGAACAATGGCAATTCCGGTTCCTCAAGAATCCTAGGGAGTCGGGATCATAGCGCCATGCTTGAAAGATCCTTAATCCAACACCAAACCCCTCAGACCCCGTGCGGGTCACCTCTCATACTCCCAAAACAGTAGCCTTTCCGCCTCAGCACAAGCCTTCGCCTAGACATAAGACTCTTCCTGTCAAGCGGCGGCAAGATTACATACGGAATAGGCGACACGAGTCCGTAGGCCATTCCATCGAGCGGAGGACTGGGTTGATATTGCTTCCTACTCGTCGCCAGCCCTTTGCCAGTCTCCCAGAGATAACGCAAGAAACAGTTCGTATCTGACATATTGACACAACCGAGCCCCAGAAATGCGTATTCGTAGGAATTGTTGCAGTATTGAGACTGAAAAGGCGTCAGAGGAAAACAATCGAGGGCTTTGCGAAGGAGCGGTAGCCATCGGAATTTGTGATCCCTCGCGTCTGCTATTTTGTAGACGTAATCTTGTTGGTCGTAGAGAAATCTCGCTTAGACAGCCGATGACAACGAGGTAGATGCATTTCATTTCTTTGATCTCGACTTTCTCGAATCGAGAACAGAAATAGTGCTCAGCCGGCGGTCGGTTCTCTCAGTCCCAGTATGAGCTGTTTCCTGCTTAGTGGAAAAGCTGGCACTACAATTGAAAGCGGAGGAGAGCGCGCTGGAGTCGGAGTATTTTGAATGGGGTGAGCGGTACTCTGATTTGAGGCGTGTTGACTTGGTTTCCAAGGAAGGCTTGAGTGTAGGAGTTGGTGAAGACTTCCATAGTAGCTAGTATCATAGTAGAGCTCTTGAGCATATCAAGCGGGGATTGTAATAGCGCTAAATGTATATTTCTGGACTCCAAACCTTCGAAGCCATATCGCCAAAACACTTTCAGGTCATCTAGGTCCTTTGGTGGGTGGGTTTTAGCTAAGATGATGGCGTAGATATATAGAGCGAGTTCTTCGGAGACGTGTAGATTTTGGATGATTGAACGGATGATCTTCTGCAACTAAAGACTGAATAGCGGTGAAAGAATGTTCGGACATGCCAAGGCAAAACGAGCCAATGCTCGTGGCTCATCTAGCTGGTCCAGTATTATGAGATGGAGCTCTGGAGGTAGAGCATTCAATACCGTTGGCTGTTGCTGAGATATGGTGAAGCTCGCTGTTTATGTCTTAGAGCAATTTGGGAATACGGTAGATCAACACGTTTGAATGATATTTAGTAAAGATTATAAAGTGAAGGGAATCATATAGACAGAGAGGACTGTCGTAAGAAGTAAGTTTTATACCAAGCTAAAGAAGCTTTCCACACACTGGGTCCGACTCTAGGGGAGAACATTCTTTCATTCATCAAACTGTGAATCTATCATCATAATCGGTTCTTGAGCTGAAGGTCGTCTCATCTTGTAGAAACTCGATCCCAAACCCTGTTGTTCTCATGGTAATTGAATGAGGAATACGTCCATTCCATTAAACGCCTGAGATGGGAATTCGTTGTTCTTCTGGGTTTTCAAGCTGCCAATCTATCGGTTTCCCAGGCCTACATAGCTTCTTGGCATTCTGAGCTGGGAACCCTTCGTTTTTGGGGGCTTCAGAGTGAATATTTGCCGATCATCGTCGTATTCGACTTAAGCTGGCTCGTGAGCAGAAAGCCGGCCGTTCTATACGGAACAGCGATATTGAACCACTCAGGAATCAACATTTTTGGAAGGAAATCACAAGAGAGGTTGTAGGCGCATACCCTAGATTTGAACATATTTTATGAATAATACCTAGTACTCGTACATCAATGTGCATGACCTATCTGCGTTAATAGAGGCAAAAGCATGCCCCCCACGGCACCAAATATCAGCCTGGCGCTTTTCCCGGGCTTAGGTTGCCTTGATTGTCGGCTACCTCCATCTAAGTAGCCATTCATCTGGCTTTCATCTTGGCCTGCACTTTGGTTGTCCTCTTCTTGCATCGTGTGCATCGCTACGTATCTGGAGTTGTGTAAGCGGGGCTATTGAGAATGAATGGCTAACTCACAAGAAGGTCCCTCCAGAGAACAGTAATAACACTCCTGTCCACCACTTCATCAGTGCTGGCTCCGCACTCCCACCGCCGCCCAAAGCCCGAACAATCAACCACGTTCCGACGGCCCCTGCTGGAGCAGCGAGACTGAATACAACCAAATGCGCCCTTGCCCCCCTCTTTCCTAAGCCTTGCTTAAGTAAAACAGACGTGAGTCCAAATGCTGCGGGTGCTTTATGCACCATTATAGCCACAAATATGATCAAGGACAAGGATGTAGTCGAAGTAGATGATGAAGATGCGCCGAGTGCAATTCCGTCTGCTGCTGCGTGTATACAAAGACCAAGCGTAGTAGAGAGAGAGCGTTGATGGGAGGCAGGCATAGGAGGTGGAGAAGTCGAGAGATCTGACAGTGAGTAGATACTACTTTGAGGTCGTGAGGGCGCTGGTGGGGCCAACAAGGGAAGCGTATCGAGAAGGTACATGAGTAAGAAGCCGAATATAAGAGATATTCCAATCCAAGCATGAGGCGTGCGCTTCAAATGGTCGGCTGCTAATGCCCCGTCGGTACCAGGCGGCGCAGACTGTTCGGCCTTACTGTTACCCATGATACCGACCTCGTCTGGTCCAGTGGGCGTTACTGGAGGTGTCTTTGGGGCGGAATCTGTATCCATACTCGTACCCCCGGGTATGGCTGGCCCCGGAAGAGCACCGAAGGGGTTTGGATCGGCGCCATCGTCGCGCTCAAGACTGTACAAGGAGTCTGTGGTAGGATGGTTGAGGAGGCCGAAAGTCGAGTCTACCTCGTCTTGCGCCATTGGGGCGCGAGGTAGTATACTCCTTCGAGCATGCACATCTCCTGTATATTCACTAGCGCTGTATAGAGTCTCAACGCCCTCCGGTATGATGACTATCAGAGCTGTGCCAACTAGGACTCCCATTCCAATTGTGGAGACCATCCGCAATCTCGACGGGGAGAGGCTAAACGTGAGGGGTAATGAGCCAGCAAGAAAGGATCTGGGTAGCCATCAGCGGTTGAAGCCCCAAAAAATCTTATCCAGCGCTCACGCAATGGCCATGATTGTGCTCAAGGTGAGCAGCATAAAAAGTCCGTCCAACATATTCGGGGAAGTCTGGGGACGGCTTGGGTGTACTCGGGATTCCTGTCTCAAGGCAGCCCCCAGGTCATCATCACCGTCATATAAGAAGTGAGGCTCAAGCGTGAAAATTGTATCAGTTCCTCACTTGATTTGAGTCGTTGACAGGCGCAGCGCATGAGCTCCGAGGTTTTGTTTCGGGACACTGTCAAACATTGAAGACCCCTAATCGGCCTTGCCAAGCCAGCCCTATCAAAAGCTTAGTTCTAAGTGAAGCACGCCGCGAAACGCGGTCCTGCCCCAAAGACCTTCAACTCCGATTTCTACAACACCGCACATCACCATGGCAGACGACCAGGAAGAGTGTAAGTAATGGAGTGGTCCTACTTTGAGACTGAACATTGACATCCTTAGGGTCTACTGATGCGAATGAAGCTGTGGAGATCTCCATCGTTCAAGCGGCACCTGGCTCACCCAAGACGCTTTCAACATTTCACCCTCGCTTCACCTATCCTATATTCGGTGGGGAGGAGCGAATATTTGGTTATCAAGGACTGCGCATCAACCTTCGCTTCAGCGCCCATCTGTTACGCCCAAATCTAGAGATCCTGTATGACAAGAAATTTAAGGAAGTCGGCGATACAGAAGCAACAGATATTGAGGAAACACTGAAAGAGTGGACTCCAGAAGGCGGGCAGATCTATAATTACTACCATCTCCGGTAGCTGATTCAGAGCAACAGTTACATTCGAGAAAATCGAAGCCTTCAATGCCCATATCCAGAACGATGACACAGCCAAGAACTGGAAGCCTCCTGGGGAGCTCCTTGAGAGCTATACTAGCAAATGGCGGAAATTTGAACTATGGTGCGGCGAATTGACGGACCCAGCTGTTCGAAAAATCATCGAGCGCATCCAGATCCTTATATCGTTCTTTATTGAAGGAGGCACTCCATTGGACCTTGATGACCAAGAATGGACGCTTGCTCGATGGCGGGTCTACTTCATGTATGTATCATCGCTGTGAACCACTGGCTGGTGCTAATTCAGCTTTAATAGCTACGAGAAGCTCCCTGAGGCATCAACACCCAATACCTCGCCCTACTCAATAGTCGGTTACTCAACCTCTTACCGCTTCCTTACGTATGTCCCAACAGGCCGCTTTGGATCAAGCAAACAGCAATTCGACCTTCCATATCCCACACCCATTGCCCCATCCTCACTACCAGCCCGCGCCCGCATCTCACAATTCCTCATTCTCCCCTCACATCACTCCCACGGCCACGGCACTCACCTCTACGACACGATGGTCAAGACCTTCCTCGCGGATCCGAATTGCATCGAGATTACAGTCGAAGACCCCAATGAAGCATTCGACGATCTTCGCGACTACCGTGACTACATCCGTTTGCTTAAAAACGGCACACTTGCTAAGATCTCCCTCAAAATCGACATCGACTCCAAGCTCACACAAAAGCGGGCAGGCGTCCGAGTACCGACTTCAAAGCTGCTGAATGTGCCGTTGTTGGAAAGTATTCGCACAAAGAACAAAATTGCACCCCGTCAATTCGCTCGTCTCGTAGAGATGCACCTCCTCTCCAAGATCGCTCCTCACGCACGACAAGCAGGCACCGCTCGCCTCACACAGCGAGGTAAATCAAAAGATCCTGATGATAAAGCGTTCTATTACTGGAGATTGCTAGTGAAGCAGCGGATATATAAGAAGAACAAGGATGTCCTGATTCAGCTAGATCGTACCGAGCGGGTAGACAAGGTCGAGCAAACAGTAGCAGATCAAGCAACCGACTATGAGCGCTTATTGAGGGAGATGGAAAGCTTCCTGGGCGCTAGTGTCAGCGGAAGTTCGGAGAGGAGTGACAGGGGAAAGAGAAAGATGGTCGTGGAATCTGATGATGAAGATGAGGAAATGGGCGGAGACGAGAAGCGACTGCACAGTGTGCCGTTATGAGTCCGGCAGCTGCCAGGAAATCGCAGGGTCGGTAGGCCCATGTTGCGACTGAACAGCCACTCACCAGTCATAGCGGGTCTTCAATGAGTTCAGGCGATTTGCTCAGTTGATCGAGCGGCTTTGCTCAATCGGGATCGCAATGCTTTTCCTTCTTGAAAGAGAATGCCTTCGTTAAGAAGGCATCGCTTTTTGCATGAAATCATGAACCGTCTACGTACATATGCGACGTTTGAATCGCATGGCAGCGCCTTCCGCGCTCGAGAACCCCATAGATACCCTAAAGCGAAGCATTTAAAAGTTAAAATGAATGCACGATGCTGTCCTTCGAGTCGAAGACCGCTTGTTGGGAAAAGCTTCACCAATGGCTAGTCATACTCTCAGAGAGTTAATGACCACCGGTTGTGGGCAGACCGAGATAAACCTGATTTTCATGTTAGCTGTATACATGCATCTCAACTAGGGATTGCCATACCTTGAAGCTGTCATATATCAACCATTGGAAGGCTGTCAATGTACCAATCATTCCAATTCGGACCGGGAGACCGTTCCACAGTCCTCTGAAGCCAATGTTGCCGTAGATTCTCGACATAGCCTTTCCAGCGCTCTCGCCCGCTAAGATCGTGATTAGCAGACGCCTTCCCTTCATTAGCACGAAAATACTCACGTTGCCTATCAGCATTCAACTTGCTGACCATGACATCAGCCGGATGCGATATGAGGGCGCATCCAATACCAGCAATGTAACCAGCCAGGAAAGATACACCTGTCTGCTGGAGCGAGTTATAGGTCTCTTTCGGCTTCCCCAGCGTCGCATATATGTAGTTGACCGTCGTCTCAAAAGTCGCAAACTTAACCATCGTATACGGAATCTGCCTCCCCCAAAGCGGCTGTAATCCCTTATACAGCCCCGCGGTCCCCTCCTTCGCCGTAACTTTCCCCCACCCCTCCCTCAACGTGGACGCAAACGGCGGCAACGTCGTCTGCATCCGAACCTTGATCGCCTCAAACGGACACAATGCCATATCTGCGAGAAATTCCGCCGATGCGGAAGCGCCTAGGTAGACGATGGTTTTGTTGGTGTTGGGGAACCATTTTTCGCCGTAGAGATTCTTAAAGAGTTCGTAGAATCCGTATTTGCCGGCGCCTTGGAAGGAGTAGCCGATGAGGGTGGGGGACCAGCCGAAGAAGACGCCGCGGAGGCCTTCGGCTTTGTAGATGCTGCGCCAGGCGGAGAGGTTGGAGGTGTAGATTTTGGGGTCGACTTGGCGGCGGCATTTGACCTGTGGATAATATGTCAGCCAGGAACGCTTTCTTACGTTGTTTCAGGGCAGAGTTAGCGTATGGATAGGGCTTACAAGATCGAGGGGCGTGACAGCTGTCAATGGGTAAGTGAATCTTTTCTGAGTGCGCGTCGGAGGTTTACTGACAGGTATGAGTGGGACCGCAAGCTATTATGCCTCCAAGCGTGCAAGCAGCGAAGTATGTGGGTGAGTAGAGCACGATACCGCCTTTACCCTTCCCGCTCCGCCCCGGCATCTTGGTGTCTCCTTGAGTTGCCATTGTGCTAGATCAATGGATTGCCAAACTGTAGAGAATCGTGAGAAAGAGAGTGAAGAGGTCACTGGCTTATGGAAGAGTGAAGGAAGCCTGATAGAGCTTTGTTGATGTTGGCTTCGTAGCGGGCGATAGCGCAAAGATAAGGGTTTCGCAACCACAAGGGCTGAAAGTTACATTCAATAGTCTTCGAATCTTGAGGCTTGGACGGGAATTTATTCTATTTCTATAGCTTGTCTGATCATCTTCACAAGGTCCTTCAGCCCCTTCTGTCTCTCGACCTGAGTATCAGACAGGAACAAAGTAGCCACAGGCCAGGCGTGAATTGCTCCTGGTTCCTCTCTGACGCTGACCGCGCATCCGCTTTTACGCCATAGAGTAATCAAGTCTCGTAGTTCTGGCCCAAGCAGCTCTTCTGAGCCGAAGATGACCCCAAAGCCCTTCGAAGGCGATGCTCTAGCCCACCGCAAGCCATCCTTGCAGACGCCGGGCGATACCAATGGGTCATGTAGCCTCTTTTCTGATCCTGCGTACTGGCGACCATATAGGTGTAGACTGTTTGCGTCCAGGAAGTCGCTAGCAGTGTTTCGATTTTGCGAGCTAAACAGCGTCGTCCAGGGCGATATCAAAGTTGCAAAACCTGGCTTTTTCCTTTCACAGTTGGCTTGGTCTGCGATACGGAGGAGAAGCGTCAATATTAAGGTCGCACCAGCGGAGTCTCCTCCTACACAAATTCTTGAAGGGTCGACGATCTTGCAGAGATAGTTGTATCCGGTAAAGGTTTGCTCCAATTGCAAAGGCCATTGTCCATCCGGCACTAGCGTATACTCGAGTGCAAAAATAGCTGGGTTACGATATCCAGCTTGTTTGAGAAGGCTGACCCATGCCATTAAGAATTCGAGGTAGAAGTAAGCGGAGCCCATGGAAAAGCCACCACCATGACAGTAGTAAACTACAATGTCTGGATTTTGTGACTCGTCAGACGTTACCCAAATACCATGGGTGTTTTGAAGCCGTTTCTCGTGCCATTGGATAGGCGGTATTCTGTAGCCATGTCGCAGCATTCGGAATCGAAAGAACGGTAGCGCCACTTCCTTGGAGAAGAACACCCGGCCTATCTGGGCTGGAAAATATGCGAATGCGTAGCGAACGCATCTAATGACAAAGTCTTGGAAGGATGAAGCTTGCTTCACGAAAGGAGACCGATTCTTTTTTGGAGTGAGGTATCTCTCCGAAATGAAGCCATACGGAAGCTGAATAACTAAGCATTATCAGCCTCGGACCTAGCTAGACAAATGTATGGTAGAGACCAAATATCTTACAGAAGAAAGGTAATGCTCTCAGCACACATAAGAGAAGCAGGAAAATATTGACATTGAAGAGCAGTTGTGGCGTCAAGAAAATAATGAAGACAAAGCAATCTAAGTAGGAGATCTGGCCTATGATCATTGCAAGATCTGGTTGCTCCGTTGAAACACTTACCGATACCGTCTTCTCGGAACGGAAAAGAATGTATCACTCCCAAAGAGAGATGTGAAAAGATTCCATTGACTGCCTCAACGGTCAAACAGGCATAGCTTACTCCACAAGCCCTAGCGCGCCAAGCTATCTTGGACCTCTCCCAAACTTCACTTCTGAGACCTAACGCCCGACGATGATTGACACAGTCGCAACACATTCTGGGACTTTACCCTCCTATCCGTCCTTCCCCTCTTCCACCATGCCACTAACATCATTATCCACTCACGTTTTTCCTTCCAACAGCCGCGACGATTGAATGACGAGAGCTTAACCCAAGCCGCATTACCTTCAACATCCTCCCTACGGAATAGTTGCTATCATGGCGACTTCAATTGAAGACATCGCTGCGTAAGCTGAGCCATCCATCCTAAACTCTACACGAAGGCTAACATATTTCCCAGGACGCTGACAATGGAAGACATCCCAGCCAAGCTTCGCTGCGCAGCGTGCAACCAGCTTGCGAACGACGCGTTTCGTTTGCCATGCTGTGATCAAGTCATATGTGACAAATGTGAGTCTAGCTCCGCTCTTTGATCTTCAACACACACTGATCCATCTACCAGGCCAAGAATCGCTGCCGGAGGCATGCCCAGTATGCTTGCACGAACCAATCAAAAAAGAGGACTGCAGGCCGAACAAGGCTCTGCGTACTACAGTCAGGATCTTTCTGAAGAAGAAGGTCGTAGATCGAGAGAACGCGAGGAAGCAGAAGGAGCTTTTGGAAAAGGCTGCTGCAGTTACCACCGCCACACCTTCGCTGGACGAAACGCCAGCTCTTCAACCATCAGACACCCAGGCACGAATAGCTTCAGAGGTAGCACCAGATTGTGTTGCAGCGAAGCAGAGCTCTTGTGAGCAATCGCAGATTCCCCAGGCTCTGAAGGAAGACGAGGCCAAAGCTGCCAATGCAGTCATGCCCACGGAGGCGCAGAAGGATATACCCCAGATGTCTATCGAGGTAAGATTCGCACCATGTTGAATGCGAATTGTGACCACAGCTGATGGTTCCTTAGTCGCCTAGTATTGAAATGCCTAGAAGGGATTCTACCCAAACAGCAGGCGAAGGGAGCGTTGGTCAAGAGAAGTCAGATGATGTTGGGAAATCGACAGAGCAGCAACATTCTTCTGGTCAAGCCCAGCAGTGGGCTAATATGAATGGTGGTGGTCAAGGCATGAGTAATGCCGGCTTCGGCTTCGATGGCACCAACGGTGTCCCCAATATGGGTGTTAATGGAATGGGAGACTTTAGCCAAATGATGCAATTCATGCCAAACGGAATGCCAAATGCAATGATGGGTACATTTCCTAACATGATGGGTAAGCTTACATGGACGTGATCGTAGCACTGGAGCACAGCGCTAACCATAAGTCTTAGGTATGCCCGGCATGATGGACCCTACGATGATGTCCCAAGGGATGTACGGCGGCTTTGGTGGGCACGGCATGGGTATGAATGGCATGAACATGGGTGTAGGCTTCGATGCCGGTCAAGGAGCGTTCGGAGGAGGATTCAACGGGCAACCCTCGTGGAACGCAGGCCAGAATAAATTCAATCAAAATGCATATGGTGGGCATACAGGCGGTGACTTTGGAGCTAATGGTGGAAGTTATGGCGCTGGATATAATATGCCACCGCAGCATCAAGGAAACTTCAACCAGATGAACCATCATCAGAATTATCCTAATAATGATTTCCATCACGGCCACAACGGCCAAGGTTTTCAAGGTCGCGGTCGTGGCCGAGGTCGTGGATACCAAAATTATGGTCGTGGCAGAGGCGGCTATAATCAATTCAATCAATACAACCAGGCGTCCCAAGGTAATTATGCTAACAACGAAGCCTTCCAGCAGCAGATCCCGCCAGAGATAACGCGTCGAGGCTCACCACAATATGGAGAGAAACTAGAGCAGCCATTGCAACAGCATCAGCCACAAGCCAATGCTGGGGGCCTGCAAATGGGAACTGCTACTAATACTCTCACGGACGAAGAGCAGCTTGATAAGGAGCTGAATCCAGGAGACGCAGATGACGATATGCCAGATCCCGCGCTCCAGCCTCTCATCAGGGAAGATGTTGCGGCGCCCACGGAGTCAGTCGCGCCTAAAGTAAAGGTTCCCCAAGAGGACCAGACTCCAGTCAACCCTGTCGAAGAGAAGGAAGAGAAGCCCGCCCCTATCCAGTCTTACATCCCCGAAGACACTGTCCGAGCAGATATACCTGCTGTGGATCCCAATGCCGTCACCGCCCCCACTATGATGCCTCCGCCTGGCCCTAACATTCCTACCGGTCCGGCGGCTCTATACGGAGAAGAGTTGCCACTGGACACGAGCCTGCGTGGCCGTGGTGCTGGCCGTGGCCATTTCAGAGGAATCGACTATCGCGCTGGTTCGCAGGGTCGAGGTTCGGGATACATTTCTAACAATAGCTTATCTCGTGCTCAATCCTTCACGTCACCTGTAAAGCCGATAGTGCCTACAGCCGAGCTCAAAGGTTTAGGCGTCGAAGGTGCACCTAAGGGCCCCAAAGCCTTCAGAGAAGGTCCCCCCCTTAATGTTGCAAAGGGATTCTCGATTGCCGGCCGTGCTTCCGCCACCGTACAAGCTCGAGCTAATGGTGTCGCACCTACAGAGAGGTGTGTGCAGTCCGAACGATTACGACTTCGGCTAGGAAATTGTATTGACAAAGAGACCAGTGCCTCCCGTGAGCGTTCACATTCTCCATCCCGACACCAATCATCCCGTCATAGGCATCACCGTCATCGCTCCACCAGCCCGTCCACCGAGAGTGACCGTGAGAGGCGACGAGAACGCCACCGTCGTCGTTCCCGAAAGCATGAGGACGAGAATGGGGACGTTAATGGGTCGAAAGAATCACGGACGCGAGACGCTTCTGCCGATTCATCTGCCAAGCGGACATCACATAGGAGCCGTCGAGACCACGACAAGGATAAAGATACGGAGCGAAGCAGCCATCGCTCACATCGTCACCACAACAGAAGCAGGGAGCCAGACGAGAGTCACCGCACCAGCAAAAAGCGGTCCCCATCTCCCGAGATCAGTATTCATGGAGCAAGTCGGATGAACGGGGCTGTCAAATCCTCAACCTCCAGTCACCACAAAGATCCAAAGCATGAAGTCGTTCAGTCATCGCGCAAGCGCCGCTCGGATGATGAGGATCACCATCGAGGACACAAGCGGACACGCCGCGATCCCGAAGAGCCACACGAAGAACCACGCGGAGAAAAGGAGAACAGCCACCGCTCAGAGCGAAGACCAAGCAAGCGCGAGGAGAAGGAGTCCAGGTCGAATCGCGACCAACCACCACAGACTCCAGCAGTGCCGTTGGAGATGGAGGACCTCAAACCACCTCCTAAGGGTCCGAAGATAGACCAGCACGCCATGGAGAGAGAGGCTCGTAATGCAGAGCGAGTAGCTAGGGAGAACCAGCGAAGGGCCCAGATGGGAGGTAGTGGCGGGACAGGGAAAGGAGGGGTTGAGAGGGCCAATGGGAAGGGTAGTGTAGGAAAGGTCATTGGGAAAACGGGAGGTGGAACTGTCAATGGGAAAATTGGGAGTGGGAGGAGGACGAGTTACAAGTACGAGGATGAGGATATGACGAGTAGGGTTGAGACGGAGAGGGAGGCTTCACGATATCGATGAGTGATATCTATCCGAGCATGAAGCGAGTTGGCGGGACAGAGCGCTTGGCGTTGCTCGAGGTTACAGATTCCGCTGGCCAGTGGGAAATGTATGGCGATTCATGCAAGCAGGACAAAGAAGACATGCATGCCTTATTAAATCTCTACTCAGCTGGAGATGTGCTAGAAATGAGGCGAGCAGGACAGAAGCAATCTGCAGGCCTCTCGAGAGCTTTTTCAGCTCCTGGGCTCGTACATAAAAGCATCATATCCAGTATTCACCAGATGTTCGAATGATCCCTTTGTAGTGTTACTTTCAACATTTGCCGAGTAACCAACTCTCGCGCTAAAATTTCTCGAGGCTTTGTTCCGCCGACTTTATTTCTTCTCTCCCCCCCTGGCAATAGCCAGGAACGGCACATACAGGTTCGACACCGGCAACATGAAGTATGTTTTGGTATCAGGGTACGTAAAGACTATGTATAGGAGCATGATATGCGCTTATAAGTCGCAGAGGAGTCATCAGCGGCATCGGTAGGCAAGCACTTTACGCGAGCAGGCCTCAAAACACTGACGCGATGGACGTGTAGGGAAGGGGATCATTGCTTCCTCGACCGGGCTGCTGCTTAAGACGATTGGATTGAAGGTATGCGACCCGTGTAATACTTGGAAATTGAGTCGAAGCTAAAGGGCGCTGGGGCAGGTCTCGTCGATCAAAGGTACAGTATTGATGGGGAACCTTTGTAATGGGACAGAGGCTAAGGGGATATGTAGTGGATCCTTACATGAATGTCGATGCAGGAACAATGGCGCCGACTGAGTATGCACTGTGCCGAAACATTGTCTGAAACGGGAGCGGGCTAATTGTACAAAGGCATGGCGAGGTGTTCGTGCTCGACGATGGTGGGGAGGTGGATCTCGACCTGGGCAACTAGTGAGATCAGATGCTGGAGTTTTGAGGAATGACTGCGCTGATTTGTCGAAGTGAACGCTACCTCAACATCACCCTCACCCGTGAGAACAACATTACGACCGGCAAAATCTACCTGCACGTCATTGAGAGAGAGCGGAAGGGCGATTACCTTGGGAAGACCGTGCAAGTCGTACCTCACCTTACGAATGCAGTGCAAGACTGGATAGAGCGGGTTGCTCGAATACCGGTGGATGACACTCACGAGGAGCCGGATGTCTGCATCATTGAGCTTGGTGGGACAGTGGGAGACATTGAGAGTGGCCCCTTTATTGAGGCTATGAGGCAGCTACGGAGAAGGGTCGGTAAAGACAATTTTCTGCAGATCCATGTCAGCTTGGTTCCTGGTAAGACGATGCGTGGCAACCTTCATTGAGGAGCGTTGGCTGATCACGAGCATTCATAGTGGTCAATGATGAGCAAAAGACGAAGCCTACTCAGGCAGCCATACGGGATGTCAAGAGCGCAGGCTTAAATCCAGACTTGGTTGGATGAGACGATTGCAGACTTCGAACAGCAGGATCGCTGACCTTCTATAGATTGCCTGTCGCTGCGCCAAACCACTCGAAAAAGCAACGACAGACAAAATCGCGCGCTTCTGCGACGTCGAGCCCGAGCAGGTAATAGCTGTCCACGACGTCTCCTCAACGTACCACGTCCCCTTGCTCCTCCACGACCAAGGTCTCATCGACCATCTCCGCACTATACTACGACTAGATCAAAACACCATCGCCCCGGCCCTCGCAACAAAAGGCTCACAAACCTGGCACGCCTGGAAAACCCTGACAAAATCCCAAGAGCATCTCCATGAAACGGTCACTATCGCTCTAGTCGGTAAGTATACGACTCTCCACGACTCGTACCTCAGTGTCTCAAAATCGCTCGAGCATGCCGCAATGGCCTGCTCGCGGAAGCTGAATCTTGTCTGGATCGACGCAGAGAATCTCGAAGACGAGGTCCAGCTGAAATCTCCTGCTGACTTCTACAAAGCCAACCATCAACTCTGTGAAGCGCAAGGAATCCTAGTTCCAGGTGGTTTCGGCAACCGAGGCACCGCTGGTATGATTCGTGCAATCAAATGGGCGCGTGAGAAACAGGTGCCCTTCTTGGGCATCTGCTTGGGAATGCAGCTTGCCGTGATAGAGTATGCGCGATCTGTCTGCAACATTCCTAAAGCAGATTCGGAAGAATTTGATGAACCTGAGAAAAAGACACCAGATCCAATGGTCATTTTCATGCCCGAAGGCAGTAAGACGGTCAAAGGCGGTACTATGCGTTTGGGGCTTAGAGATACCCTATTCCAGCCCGGAAGTGAGTGGTCGAAGTTACGACAACTGTATGAGTCGAAGACCAGCTATTTGCAGAACGGCTCATCATCATCTCATCACCTTACTAATGGCACCAACCAATCCACCGCCAACGGACCCCTCGTCGAAAAGTCGTCCTCAGGACCCCCTTCTCTGAGGATCTCAGAACGTCATCGCCACCGCTACGAAGTCAACCCCGAGAAGATCGATCTCCTTACAGAAGCCGGTCTTCACTTTGTCGGCAAAGATGAGAACGGCGAGCGAATGGAGATCGTTGAGCTAAAATCTCATCCCTGGTTCGTAGGGGTGCAATTCCATCCAGAATATCTGAGTCGAGTGCTTAGTCCCAGCAAGCCTTATCTGGGCTTCGTGGCTGCGAGTGCTGGTGTACTCAAAGAGGTCATCAGTAGGAAGCAGAGGGGCATGAGTATGTCTATGGGAGATGGGTTGACTGAGGGTATGGAGGGTGTGAGGATCTGACGAGATGTGCAAATGATGAAAATGGTGTCGGAAGAACCGCATTTGGGATGGCGTATAGATCGGCTATACTAGGGTAATGCATTTACTAATCTGTGCATTAGATGCTGGACATCTCCATGAGTGAAAGAGTTGTAGACGAGACGACAATAATGTCACACTTGTTCGAAGATGATTGAAATTAGCGACAGCGCACCGCCCTGCGCAAATCTTAGTTGAACGGATCCGCACATAGCTGCGATGAATAGCATAACATAAAAAAACTTCCCAAAGGCAAATACACGCATCCAGACACAGCCACACCCGAGACGATTCTGCGCGATGTCGAACAAGCACAATTCCCAGAATTCGATCCAACAAGCCTACCAATCTTCATACCACAGACTTTCCTCAGTAAATAGCCCCTTCAACGGCATTTCTCGAAGAAAAAAGTGACGGCTCGGTGATGGATGATGATGGCTAGGATATCAACCCATAAACATAGCCGTTGCTATCGGAGTAATAGGATTTCACTCCGTCTTTGCATTCGTCTGGAGAGTATCTATCCAGGTCTTTCGTCATAGAAATGGAAGGGTTTTGGGATTCGCCGAGAATTATTTTCGTTCTTCGGAATGGCATCAGCGCTGGGGAAGAATTCTCTCGGAAACCTGCACTCGATCGTGGTAAGAGGCTGGTAGGTTCCTGGGTTGATGGTTAGGTGTGTGCTGTTGAATGATTCTACTGATTTACGCGATTTGGTCTCCAGGAAGATGGGGGAGTGGTAGTGTCAGCTCAGGCAGATTCTTAGATGCAGAATTCAAAGGAAGTTCCCAATTTGCCGCGCATGTTGTCTTGGAGTATGGAATAGTTTTGGGCATTGAGCCTCGAGAACGTAGGGTTTGCAGCTTCTATGATCTATTCTGCTTCTTCAGTGGTATGACATTGTATGAAACCCTAACAACGCTGAAGTAAAGACTTCAAGCACGTACTATATCTGTTCCAACACAATATTCCGTTTCCTTCGAATGAAATCTCGATTGCAACAGGCAGGATACATCGGAACCAGCAAAAATGTGAGCGAAATGCGAAAAAATGGCTACTAATAGGAGCAACATGTGATATCGCAGCAAGCTTAGGGTTCATGCAATCCACTACACACTTCGGCAGTCAAAAATGGCCTAACCTAGACCAAGACTTAGAAAGGCGTTCCAGTTCATGTCCAGGTTGCACCAGTAGATCCAAATTCCAAGCTAAAACGGTCTAGTAGAAATCCCAATGGTTGAGTTAACAGAAAGGTGATACGCGACAGAGCCTGAAGTCATCTGCCCGATTACCGAGGCACGGTAGAGTACATCCAAGATTCGGTAGGCACTAGAGAATTCCAATCAAGTGATGTTAATGGACCATGAGGGTAAGCAAAGCATGGCGCAGAGAAGGCCGGAATTTTTCCACTTCGGTTGTCCAAGAAAGTCGGTTGCGAAGCGAGCTCTTCGGTTCCAGGCTGAGCACGGGAGGAGATGGGGGTCGGGTTCACCCACGCTTCTTCCGAGACTTGGTTTTTGGAGCCTCTTCGCCAGCATCACTATCGTCGCTGGCGCTTCTTTCGCTGACAGTTCCGCCTCGTTTCCTTTGGCCTTTGCCTTTCTTCACACTCACCGTCGCTCCTTGTCGCTTCAGCTCTTTGGTAAGCGCAGTGCTGGGTCTCATTCCTGGGAAGTCCTTCGCACTAAATACCTCGAAGACTTCGCTGTCCACGGACCCAGCGATGCTGCCTTGGCCGCCTTGAGAGGGATTGGTCACATTTGGCATACTGACTTTCATCAGAGTAAATCGGAGCCGGTAAAGCCCGTTTTGGCGGCAAGAGAGATCCGGAAACACAAAAAAGCACCCAAGTCGCGCACTATTGTTGCTGGACTCCGATGCCTCTGGATCAGTCCCGACAAATGGAGAGGCAACCAGGGTACCCATCAAGCGGCGGCTCTGTCTGTTGGACTGATTGGGATCCTGAACCATTGTGACGTCCGAGGTAACATCGGGAACAGTGGATTGTGGTGAAACGGAGAGAAGCGCACAGTGCACAATGTTGAAGGGCCAACGAAGCTCCTGAATGTCATCAGGGGACCGCGGATCAAAATTCTTAAGGGAAAGCTGGATGATGGGTGGAGGATCAATGACACGGCGGTCGCGCTCCCCGAAGCCACATGCTCGGGCAGCGATGGGCTGTTGACGGATACCAAGGATATAGCGATCCAACCTAGATTTTGAGTTAGCAGTAGAGCGTAGATTTGACCATAAGTATATGATGCTTACATGGACGGGGATCCTGACTTCGCCAAAACATCTAACCCTTGTACAGCTTGTGGAAACTGCATTGGTCCTGATCCATATCCACTGGATGAAGTGCCAGAGCTTTTGTAGGATGTAGCTGGGCTCTGCTGTGGCTGATGCTGCCCTGCCGTGGGATACGGGTTTGCATTGTAGATTCCTTCACTGAATAGCGAACCTCCTGGTCCGCTATCGTGCGTAGCATAGTCGACTGGGGACAGTGCCTCGTAGAGTGTTCCTGGATTGGCTGATTGATATGAGACCTTGGATGGAAAAAGAGGCGGATGCGGATGGCCGGAAGCATACGAAGACCGTTCCAAAGATGGTGAAGGTCGGGAAGTCGCTCTGAAATCCTGATATGGAGCGTGCTCATACACCGGCTGGCGACTGTACCCAGCGTACTGCCGTGTGGAAGGATCCGAATACTGAGGCCTCACTTGTGGGGACTGCGGCATGAAGGAAGGTTCCATGTGAGACGGAGGTGGAAGATAGGGACGAGAGGCCAAAGTAAAGGGTGGAGGCAGGGTATAAGGACCGGATGATGGAAGCTGCGTCTCCGCCGTCATATCATATCGTGGTCCATTGCGACTAGGATAATGAATGTTCTCTTGATTGATTTGCGTGGATTTTGGGTTTCTTGGGGACATGAGTGCAAATGTCAAGGCGGTCTAAGAGGGATGTATAATCGATAACAAGGCTGGCGTCGTGCGGTATGATGCTCAATGCAGGCTATCCCAATATCATGACAACAGCAGGAAGCAAACAAGGTTGGCGAAGTTTGCATGGGTTTGAATGACAGTATGCAAAAGCGAGGCATGCAGAGGAAATATTTCAATCGAGGTCGAGTACCGCAGAATATATAGTAGGAAGGGGGTACGACAAAAATAGCAGGCAGATAGTGTGAGGTACGGAATACAGAATTAGATGTGATGGGGAAGATCGTGATGGGATTTGGGAGATCAGAACTGAGTTGCGCCAAGGGCTAAAGGGCACGAAGAACGGACGGTCCGCCTGCCACTGGCCCTTCCACCGGTTTTCCAACGGTCAGCAAAGCCAGGGGAACCTTGTGTCGATGATTTCAGACCGTTGACAAGAAATGGACGTCCTACTACCTTGATCTTGACCTTTTCTCCCACTCCCACTCCCACTCCCACTCACCATCCAATGACTTCGATTTCTGGCTTTCTGAAGTTACTGTGTTGATATGGTGGGATGAGTACAACAGTACGTACCCCTGATGATAATCATACATAATCTCCTCCGACACACTCCACTACAGATCTCGACCCCCTGCAATAGTATAGATCGTACCTTTGCCGTCCTGCGAAGCTGCCTGATTCTCTCGTTTCAGTGATACTCTATGTGTGTGCCTATTTCGAGTCGCGTTCGCAGATCATTGTCGCCCTTAGTACCATTTGCGGTTGATCCATACTATGTCGAGGTACATCAGCTGCTGCAGCCAATCCAGGCTTTGAAAAGAGCCTTGGGCAATGAGTGCCCAAAGATTTCCACTTCTCAGCACTCGCTACCAGCGACCAAACTCGAGCGCAGGGGAAAAGGTCTTAGCCAGCCACAGCCGGAATAAACCAAGGCCTTGAGCAGTATCATGTCTCGTGTCTCATGCGCAGCATCAGACTTCCGCGGGCTGCGAATGAGCCTGATTGTCGTTGGCTGGAATCCCTACCGAAATCGTTGATGCAGCTAAGGTAGTTTCATGCATCTCGAACACATTGGCGCTGGGGATCCGAGCGGTCAAGAGACACACAGCCACCGCATCATTCCGAACCGGGCTGTGGACGGGATAATTGCTTCTTCTTTTGGATAGCCTTAGTGGCTTATGCAGCAGTGAAAACCCGCTGTCAACCCGATTTTCGGGACTCCGAAACGCCAGACTCCGGATTTACGATGGATCTTAAATCTGTGAGCTATATAAAGGTGGCAACGTCACAGAAGGAAAAGCGTCACATCATGACTCGTGTAGATCATGGGAAGTAGTTCGTTCTAGGCCATTGGTTCCCGGTTTCTGGGTATTCCGCTTGCTTGCAGCTGTCAGACTTGCTGATGGGAGCACTATTTCCCGGTCACCAATCTGATCTTCGGGGCTAGTGGCGGAGTGATGTTATTTACTTTACTTCACTTTTGTCCGGTAACACCCCTGGCATTTGCTACATGCTACGAAGTAACGCACATCATAATCCGACTAATTATACAACAGATGCAACCAGTCAGGGTCCGCAGGAATATCTTCGTACTCTAATATTTTCCCTGCATCATCCTCGGGTTTGAGGTGCTAAGGGTATCTCGTTGCTTGCTTCTCTACCTCTGCGATGGTGGTGGCTATGCTTTTGAACGACCGCAAACCTTCCCTTCTTGTCCACGTCCCAGTCAGAGCTCCCAGGTCTGGATGCCACCAAAAGTCGTCCTATCGAGCACGCGATCCCACGTTCTGTTACTCAACCTTCGGTTGCTGTCTGTGATCACGACCTTCCAAATGTGAAGCTGGATTTCCCAGTACCACACACATGAATGGCCCAACTCGCCCAGGAGTTTTTCAACCCCATGCAGAAGGGTGGTGAAGTGTCACTAAATCGACCACTTATATTGATGAAACGACGCCGTGTAATGTTCAACGCCGAGGGAATACCACCGTCTTCCTCGCAGTCTCATACTGGGTTTGCACCTCCAGGCCATACTCCATCAGAAAATCCATGTCCTGCTCAACGCCTCCAGCTCAGCTTGCTTCGGTCAGCAACGGAACCATTTACCACCAATACATGCCCCTCCCAGCAAGCGCCACGAAGCACACCGCATGAACCCATGCATGCACCCAGGGCTGCTCCAAAAGTCCCCTTCCCCTCACCTCATTCCTCCAAGTTCTACCCACAGCTCTGGTCATAGGTCCAAAATGATACAATCCGAGGGCGGCTGCTACCCTGCTCTCAAGCCAAGCACAATCATCAATCGATTGGTCTCGGAAAATGAAAATCGCTGCAACTAGGTTTGAGGATAAGAGCAGCAAAGCGTATTGACGAATTACAGCTTCCGCGTGAGGCTGAGGGACTGAAAGCGTAGCCGATGGAGAGAGAGCGAAGGTGAGGGCAGCAGGAGTCTCTATCAGAATATGGAGGACGAAAGGAAAGGAAGTGGAAATGGCAGATAGCATGTTGAAACGTAAATTGCTTCTTGCAAAACCAGATTCCACTGGCGGATAGAATTGAGAGGCGTAGAATGAACAGTGCAGACCTCAGATATTCATAGGGCGTATAGGCTCTGTGTAGGACAGGGGACTGCTGGTATCGGTATGACGTAATGCTAGTACAGAAGTCAAATGATTGGGTTGTTCTACAGTGTTCCTCAACGCTATGGTCACATTTTGGTTTGTCGCAAACACGAGCAAAGACTGAAGAATTTCATCATTGTCCGATTTCCACCCGTCCCCATAAGTACTGGGATTACTCGTGGATCAGGATTCATTATGAAAACCTAAAAAGTAATTCTATCCATTGGGGCACACTCATAGCCTGTTCGAGGATTACTCGAGGATTACTTCGCTAGTCTTCCTACGTTGGAGGTTGTACCATGCTTGAGTGTACCCTCCCCTGATGAGCATTGACGTAACCACACCTCTAGTCGGCCACCCTGTAGGGCTAAGTACCCGGGGAAGCCTGGTTTCTTACTCCGGGGTCTAGCTCTAGGGTTTTCTTAGGGGTAGACAGTCGAATTCTCACAACTTCTGCACCAGACTAGTATGAACAAAGGTTTTGGTATGAAAGTTATAGCCACGAATTATCAATACTACTTTGTACGCAAAATTGTAATGCCAAAACGGATGGTTGTGGAGTTATGGCAGGGTGGCCGACTCGGGGGTGAATCTTTCTATCAGCTGCAGCAGTTCGTTGCTTTACCTGATAATTTCGACGCAGGATGTGACTCTTGAGTACCAGGCACTAATGAATTTTGTTTCCGAGTTGAAAACCCCTTTGTGCACGGGTCAGGTATGGTAAGAAAACGCCTAAGCAGCATTGAGGTTGAAGCATTTTCTGGCCAACAAAAACTCCCCTCGCACTAGTAAGCATTCAAAGTAGGTGACATTTTGGGTCATTTCTTGTTCGCAGGCATCAGAACACTTCCCTTCCACTGTCTGCCAAGCCCACAGAAGAGCACTGTGAGCCGCATTCCACAGATTTCCGCGCGAATTACCACCAATCCAAGCCCTTCCCAGCAAGCGCCACCCCACAGACCAGATGCACGACAACATGGAACCACAGCTGCATTAGAAGAGGCTCTGACTTCTCCTTTGTCTTCGTCTTTCCTCCGCTGTCGACTTCGACCTTTCCTAGCCTACCCTCTCCCCTGATTATCCGGCGCACAGCACGTAGTAGAGGTGCAGGATGATACAGAGCTAATTTTCCAGCTAGCTACCGCTCGAAGCGTGCAAAGTCGTTGTCCGATCCGGAAATGTGCTCTCGGGAGACGAAGTAGAACGGTATTGCAGCGAGGCATAGCAAGGCGACGGCGTACTGCCGTATGACGCCTTCAGCATCGCATTGTCTACCTGATAAGGACGCTGACGGATGGAAGATGAAGTTCACAGCGCCGAAAAACTCGACAATGATATGGAGAGTGAACGGCATAGAACGTTGGCTCAATGGATTCATAACCTTGATTGTGTTGACAATTTGTGCAGAAGAACGAGCACCGGAAAACAGTGACACAGTGCAAGGAATGAAAACGAATGATTGCAGTCTGGTTGACAACAAGGCACAGATGTACGATTCGCTCTGCATCTGAGATTGCCTAAGCCACAGTAGGAGATTGATACCTACTCCTGAGGAATGTCTTGTAACGAGAAAACTTGAGATAGAGCCTCCTTACATAAAGTCTCCAGTACCTATGATCTATGAACAACGAATCACAAGAAAGTTAAGAATGTGTTAGAGATGGGTCTGAAGGCTGTAGAGTCAAGTACCTGATTGGTTCGAGGATCGAGTTTGTTAGCGGTATTCGTACGCTTCATTAAGCATAGGTGAGTAGGAAGAGAATGGATGCTACTATTAGGTAATTTCTGTGCGTCGTGTAGGGGGTGTATATATTCGTATATTTAGACGGTCGTGTGAAGCCGCACGTAAGCCGGCCAAATATCGTCGCCGAAAAGGGTTAGCGTAGTCGTCCCAACAGTGAATGGAATTCAATGCCGAAGCTTGAAACAGCTGAAGCTTCTAAATTCATTCCCTTTTCCCTACCGCGCAATCATGCTGGCAAGATCGTCGAGGGCCAGCAGGGCTCTGCCATTGAGGCGCAATACCTTCGTGCCGGTGACAAAACGCACTGTCACCACCGATGCTGCTTCATCCCACGCCGAGAAAGAGCATGTTCCTGAAGTAAGACCGAAAGTTGCCCACAACATAGATATCACCACCTCACACGTTCGCGTCTTTTAGGAAGATGATAAGCCCTTTGAAGTCCGGCTCTCTGATGAGAGCTTCGAGACCTATGAGCTCGACCCTCCTCCCTACACTTTAGACACCACGAAGAAAGAGCTCAAGCAGATGTACTATGATATGGTGTCAATACGGTAAATTGAATCCCTGCGTCACCCTAGCACGTGCTGAACCTGAGTCTTCACAGACGGATGGAAATGGCTGCAGACAGACTATACAAAGAGAAGAAGATACGTGGTTTCTGCCATCTCTCAACCGGCCAAGAAGCCGTCGCAGCAGGCATTGAGCACGCCCTCACCAAAGAAGATCATGTCATTACCGCCTACCGATGCCACGGCTTCGCTCTGATGCGAGGCGGTACCGTCAAGTCAATCATCGGCGAGCTGCTTGGGCGAAGAGAGGGTATTGCTTACGGAAAAGGTGGATCTATGCACATGTTCGCCAAGGGTTTCTACGGCGGGAATGGTATAGTGGGTGCTCAGGTCCCAGTCGGTGCTGGAATTGCGTTCGCGAATCAATATAACAATAAGGAAAATACTACGGTCTGTCTGTACGGCGACGGAGCTAGCAACCAGGGTCAAGTCTTCGAAGCGTTCAATATGGCTAAGCTCTGGAACCTGCCTATTCTCTTCGGTTGTGAAAGTAAGACTCCCACCATAAACATTACAGAGACTATCTGGCTAACATTATTATCTTAAAGACAACAAATACGGTATGGGAACCGCAGCCAACCGCGCCGCCGCCCTGACAGAATACTACAAGCGAGGCCAGTATATTCCAGGTCTCAAAGTTAACGGTATGGACATTCTCGCCGTCAAAGCCGCCGTCGAATACGGCAAGCAATACACAGTCGCCGGCCACGGCCCACTCGTCTTCGAATACGTCACCTACCGTTATGGAGGCCATTCCATGTCTGACCCAGGGACAACTTACCGCACACGTGAAGAAATTCAGCGTATGCGAAGCACCAATGATCCAATCGCCGGCCTGAAGCAGAAGCTACTGGACTGGGAGGTCACAAGCGAGGAGGAGCTCAAATCTATCGATAAGGAGGCGAGAGCATATGTGGACGGAGAGGTTGCGGAAGCAGAGAAGATGGCTGTGCCAGAGGCTACGCCTAAGATTCTCTATGAGGACATCTATGTTAGGGGCAGCGAGCCACCTTTCATGAGGGGGAGGATTCCGGATGAGAACTACTATTACTAGACCTCTTCTTGTGAACTGCTTGTATGGACTTACTGTCCGCCTTGAGCTCAACAATTGACGGCGAGTGAGGCTTAGATCATGCATGTTTGTTTATTGACACGAAGTACAGAGCAGGTTCTATTAGATAACGATCGGTCGTAAAGAAACTGAGAGCAATTTCTAAACTTCCAATGTCGCAACAACTAAAATTGTGTAGTTATTCCTCAGTATCATTGTAATACGCAACATTCCACATAAGTGGTACGAAATAGCAGCTGTTCGAAAACAGACTAAGTCTAGGTCTACCTACGGCAGACTGTAGATTCAGTCGCGCTATCAAGATCGCGTTCCCAAAGATTTCGTGCCGAGAGCTCTAGAACACAATCACGAGCATACAAACACTGCTCATCTTCTACGGGATCTCCCCACCTAAATATGTCTCTCTCTATGCCCAGTGCGCCAAATGGCGGTCTCTTCAAGCAAGGCTACCAAAAGCAAGGACTCCAATCTCCAGCCTAGCAGTCCACACCACTAACCTCACCACAGCTACGAATCCGAAGACGGCGCCGTGATCCGCAACATAGAAGCATGCCGCGCCATAGCTCAAACGGTCCAGACCTCTCTCGGTCCCTATGGCCGCAACAAAATCGTCATCAACCATCTCCAAAAAATGATCCTGACCTCGGACGCTGCATCCATATTACGAGAGCTCGATGTCGTACATCCAGCTGCGAAGCTCATAGTCATGGCTAGCCAGCAGCAAGAGGCTGAGATGGGAGATGCTACGAATATGGTTATTGTGCTTTGCGGAGAGATGCTGAAGAAGGCGGAGGAGTTGTTGAGGATGGGATTGAAGACTAGTGATGTGGTGCAGGGGTATGAGAGGGCGCAGAAGGAGGCTTTGAAGTGTTTAGATGGTGCGTTAGTCCCTAGAGACGTTTCGTGAAGAAGGCTGTGAGGAATGGCATGCTAATCCCTACACAGAACTCGTCGTAGACTCAGTAAAAGACCTCCGCTCGCACCCCGAACTCGCCAAGGCCATCCGCACAGTGGTAGCCTCCAAACAAAGCGGCAGCGAAGACTTCCTCGCCGATATGGTCGCCGAAGCTGTTCTTGCCGTCCTCCCTAAAAACCCTATAAACTTCAACGTTGACAACATTCGCGTTGTGAAAATTATGGGCGGCAGCCTCGAACAGAGCAAAGTTGTCAAAGGCATGGTTTTTGGCCGCGAACCAGATGGCTCGATAAAGAAGGCGAAGAATGCGAAGGTGGGTGTGTTTTCGTGTCCGATTGACATAAGCCAGACGGAGACGAAGGGAACTGTGCTGTTGCATAATGCGAAGGAGATGATGGATTTTACAAAGGGGGAGGAATCGCAACTTGAAACTGCTATCAAGGAGCTGCACGACTCGGGTCTGCGCGTTGTCGTTGCAGGAAGCACTGTTGGCGAATTGGCTCTCCATTACCTGAACCGCTTCGGCATCCTCGTCGTCAAAGTCCTCTCGAAATTCGAACTCCGCCGCCTCTGCCGCGTCGTCGACGCTACACCTCTCGCTCGTCTCGGTGCGCCCATGCCAGATGAAATGGGCAAAATCGACATTGTCGAGACGCTCGAGATCGGCGGCGACCGCGTTACAGTATTCAGGCAGGAAAATGACGCTACGAGAACAGCCACGCTAGTAATACGAGGCGCAACGCAAAACCACCTCGACGACATCGAGCGCGCTATCGACGACGGTGTCAACGTTGTCAAAGCTATCACTAGAGATCCCAAACTGGTACCTGGAGCTGGAGCCACAGAGATGCAATTGATAGAGCGAATATCCGATTTCGGTTCAAAAACCCCCGAAATCTCACAATACGCTATCAAAAAGTACGCTGAAGCTTTCGAAGTCATTCCCCGCACGCTTGCTGAATCAGCCGGTCTCGACGCTACGGAGGTCCTGGCGACGCTATATGCCGCGCATCACAGATCCTCATCTAAAGACGATGACGACGAAGATGAGGATGATGACGAGGAAGAGGATTGGTGCATGGGCGTAGATGTCGAGAATGACGACGGCACGGGCACGCTGGATGCGAAGGAAGAGGGGATTTTGGATTTGTTGATTAGTAAGCAGTGGGCTATCAGGCTGGCGACCGAGGCGGCGAGGACGATTCTCAGTGTGGACCAGATTATTGTGGCGAGGCAGGCTGGAGGGCCGAAGCCGCCTGGAGGGGGTCAGAACCCTGGATGGGATGATGATTGAGGAGGAGTGATGTTTGTGAGATCATAGAGAATATGTATCAAAAGCGAATAGAGCAAGCGTTGCTGTGATGATATGCTTGATTTGCTATCTTACAGTCTCGGTGCCAGGTCTAGCGGCAGTCTTGGATCTCAGTGCAAAGGACCCAAACCACAAAACGCCCTTTTTTCGAGCAACCTTTGGGCGTTCAGGCTCAATCTAGAGCCACTAATTGCCCAAACGCAACTCATCTTGAGGGCTGACGAAGACATGCTTTTGTTTCTCTGGATGTTGTGTCGTACAAAAGCAGCCGACAAAACCGGTACCGAGGGAGAGCTTAACGGTTTCTCCTTAGCCAGCAAGCAGTGAATTCTTCTGACCCTCACTCCCCCTGATTCAATCCCAAACACCATAGTACCCTCCTACAACGGCAGCCCAGGTCCGGCTATGGAGGAAGAATCTGCGTCCGTTCATCTACATCAGTGATCCAGCATATTGAACAGCGTATAGACACCAACTCACGTTGCGCCGCATACTTCCCCTGCAGAACCAGTACCATCGACCAGACAAAACCTCCTCTACACTCCCCGTCAGCGTCAGTTCATCAACACCTTCCCCTTCCTTCCCTTTCCTTGCATCCCCTGAAAAGAATAGGAAAAAGTCTCACATCTCGACCCCAGCAAGCGCAACAGCACAAACCCACTCCACATACGGTGGCTTCTCAAACAGCAGTTTGAAATCCTTGCCTTTGGGGAGGAGCATGGTGACGAAGGTAGCGGCCCAGAGCGCTAGGAGGATGAATTCGAGGAGGACGTGGAGGACGTGGAGAATGTTGTGGCTGAATTGGGATGGGCCAAAGAGAGAGTGCCCGAAGAGGGTGGGAGTGCAGAGGATGATGGTGGCGAGGGAGGTGGATACTGGATTTGGGTTAGTAGGCTTTGATATACATTAATCCAAAGTGCCGCTTTTCGAAGGGATGGGAGAGGGGGATGAAGTATTGAGTCTGCGTGGGGATAGGGGTTGGAGATGGAGGCAATTTTTTTGGATAAGCAAAGCTGACAAGTGGGTTGGTTGAGGGCGTGATAAATGGCTCTGTTGGGGTCGGAAGAGGCCGAGCAAGGGATTGGGAGAATGAGGGGCCGAAATGGAGGAATTGTGGGCAAGAAAGCCCATAGTGGTGAAGTGATGGACGTACTTCCAAATCCTAATGGCTTCTCAAGATGGTACCACCATCCATGATGGACTCCCGAGTACGATAACAACGCCAGATACACAATAGCGATTATGATCTGCCCGATGCGCATATTGAAGAGGGTTTTTGGAGGGACTGGCTGGCTAGAATTCCAACCCATGTTGCTCACGTGTGCTGGATGGGCGCTGTATGGGGGTTCGAAGGTTTTAGGTGATGGGAGTCTATCGTGGTCGGTTGGGGGAATCCATCCTTTGGCGCGGAGGTATTGTTTGCGTGGTGTGTCGAAGAAGATGGGTGGTGGTTTGGGGGTTCGGTTCGACCTTGAGTGGATGTTAGGGTTGAAAGTTTTATGAACATTTCATGTCGCGGCATGGTTCTACCAAGTTTTGCGAGGACGTTGTGTGCTACACTTGTAATAGACTCACATAATGATAGTTGCTCATAGGAACGAATTTGCTTCACACGCTGAAGCTATGGGTGTTTTGTAGGCTAGCAGTTGGAAACGCAAACTTGGAGTCATCATCCATCAATCGAAAAATCACCCTGTTCTTACGGCATTGTAACACGAAGTCCTCCTTCTCTACAGTGTGAAAGGGAAGGAGCGAGTCTCAACAGATCTTGAACATTCCCTTTCTGCCTCCAAAATTTGGTCTGCACTCGTACACTCTGAACAGGTGCACGCATCGACAAGTCTTGTTTCCGCACGTTCACTCCATTCATCCTGCACCACTGCCCCCAAATGCACAGCGGCCAGATTGCCTGTCAAGCGTTACTACGACATTTTATCGTTTCTCAAATTCAAACAAAGCAGTCAGCCGTGCCAATTCATTTTCGAAGAGTCAGTCTCTCGACCGAGAATCGCTCTCATTCTCAATTTCGGATTTACATGTATGATCCTTCGTCGCAGCTGCTACTCGTTACTCCAAGAATTGTTTGTGCACGCCTCTTTTGGGGGTTGATAGTGCGTGGTTGCAGTTCAGTGGCGCCACCACCCCTGCAAATTCGGCCAGAGCCGCCAAAGGTTCGCCAAGCTCGACTCAGGGACGTCAGGACATACTTATAAGTAAATGGTCGACAATACGCTCTTTTCAGAATAGATACTACATGAAATACAGTGGGGGTACATTGTTACGACAGAGACTTCAACTCTCCCTCTCTCCTGACCCAGGACACCGCCGGAGGACCTTGCCTTGGCCGTATACCCCAGAAGAGCCTGAACAAAACAGTCTCGTCAAGACCGGACGGTGATAGCTTGTATTGGGGTCCAAGAGCAGAAGAGGCATACTGTCTAGACCGTGGATAAGAAACGAGCCTGGACTTTTGCGTGACGCACGGCAATCGTGCCGGGGCGACATCATCAGGAGACTAGACATCACCTGTCACGCTCACATCGCTACACTACGCATTCATCTTGAGCACGAGTACCCTCTACAAGTCACCTCCCATGGGCCATGGACTTCGGTAACAGGACTCACGGCCGAATGGCCTCCGTTGACTCGGACCACAACATGTCTATGCACAAGAGACGCCCTTCTGTCCCCGTGGGCTTGGGTCACCGTCCATCTCGAAGGAAGGATTCTGTACAACATCCAAAACCACCTTTGACGCCAAATTCCTCGTCACTACCACAAACCATGGCCAATCCTCTACTACCCTCCGCTCCCGCCTCCCCTCCGACGCCCGCGCCTAGCCCGACTCCACATCAACGGTCACCCACGTCGTGGAACCTTACCTTCGAAGATGCTGAAGATCCGGTGCTGGAGGAGGCGAGACAACGCTTCATTGGCTTGGAAATCAGACAAAAAGAGAGTTGGCTGAGGTCGCTGGTGGAGGCTTGCGACAACCATTCATTGAGCTTTCTACACCAGATTGTCAGCCCAAGGCTGAAGAAGGACCCGTTCAAAGCCTTGCCCAATGAGCTGTGCTTTAGAGTAAGCTTAGTCACTTTCTTGAATAACATAATGACGTATCAGCTTACGACCTCTAGATACTTGAATTCGTCGACGATCCCAAAACGTTCGTTCGCGCTTCGCAAGTTTCAAGGAGGTGGCGTGAAATCGTGAGCGACGACCAGGCCTGGAAGACTTTGTGCGAGAAACACGCATATAGACGGATGTCCAGTGATTCGATCGGATCAAGTTTGACTACAAGCGCCTCAGCGAGCCAGATCCTCTATGGGCTTCGCTCACCATCACCCAGCCGGATACTAGACAACATGTCGGCTATTCACGAGGACCCCGATGGAATACCAGACGAGGCGCCTGGCACAGGTCCGGCCAGAAAAAGCAAGAAGAGCAGGCCGCGATCTACCCATCGTTCGCATTTCAAGCACCGATACTTAGTAGAGTCGGCATGGAGGAAAGGAGGTGTGATGACGCAAGGTTCTATAACGCCGGACCAAGGTGTCGTAACAAGCCTGCATCTGACGAAGAAATACATCGTTGTGGCTCTCGACAATGCCAAGATCCACGTCTTCAACACAAGAGGCCAGCCCCAGAGGGTTCTGCAAGGCCATGTGATGGGTGTTTGGGCGATGGTGCCATGGGATGACATACTTGTTAGTGGTGGCTGTGATCGAGATGTGCGGGTATGGGACATGGCCACAGGGTGAGACAAATAAGGAATGGCATGCTCAAATTTCGTACTAACAAGAAGGCAGAGCGAGCGTATACACTATGCGAGGTCATACATCCACAGTCCGCTGCCTCAAGATGGCCGACGCCAAGACGGCAATTTCAGGCTCTCGAGACACAACACTTCGCATTTGGGATTTACGTACAGGCCAATGCACCAACGTGCTAATGGGCCATCAAGCCAGCGTACGCTGTTTGGAAATACATGGAGATCTAGTTGTTTCCGGGAGCTACGACACTACGGCCAAGATATGGAGTATATCGAGCGGCGAATGTTTAAAGACTTTGCAGGGCCACTTCAGCCAGATCTACGCCATTGCTTTCGATGGAAAGCGAATAGCAACAGGGAGCTTGGATACCAGTGTCAGAATATGGAATCCAGAAGACGGGTATGCACCGCCCCTCTATTATTTCACATGCTTCAAAGCGTCGAATAACTTTTTTCTGCAGTAAATGTCAAGCCATCCTCCAAGGCCACACCTCCCTAGTTGGCCAACTCCAAATGCGCGGCAACACCCTGGTCACCGGCGGTTCCGATGGGTCCGTCCGAGTCTGGTCACTACTCACCAACCTTCCAATACACCGTCTCGCTGCCCACGACAATAGCGTTACTTCATTACAGTTCGATGACGCGCGCATCGTCAGTGGTGGCAGTGATGGCAGAGTGAAAATTTGGGATACAAACACTGGGGCCTTGATCAGGGAGTTGAGCCAGCCGGCTGAGGCTGTGTGGCGCGTTGCGTTCGAAAGTGAGAGGTGTGTTGTTATGGCTAGCAGGACTGGGAGGACAATTATGGAAGTTTGGGACTTTACGCCGCCGGTTGATATTCAGGAAGCGGGGGTACCTATCGACATTGGCATGATGTGGGGCCAAGAAGGGGACGAAGAGATGCTTAACGCTGAGGAGGTAGATGGGAAAGATACGATGCTTGAGGCGTATGGTACTGGCGGGAGTGAGGAGGATAGTGAGGACATGACTGATTGATCATGGGAAAATGGCTTATGAACTATTGGATGGATGAACACGAACGAGGTGGAAATTTTGGGAGAATTTTGGGTAAAGATGCACGTGCTAGATCCTGGTGTGGATACAAAGCATAGTCATGGGATACGGCGGCATCAAATGAGCGCTTACGGTGGTCTTATATTCGTAGGTCGTAGATTCATTTCGACCAGTGCGCGATTCTATGAGCCAGTCCTTGTGTCTTTACATATAGCTAGGGACGGTATCATTCTTAGCAATGGTCGATGAAACATCCTGATTACAAGCATCCGTGAGCGATAATGTGTCGATATCGACTTGTTCACGGTGAACTTAAAGAATGAAGCCCAGCGCTCGACATATCAGCAAGCGACTCTGTCTATACAGAGGATGACATACTAATGAAGACTATATATTCGAAAAAAAGTAGGTGGGAAAGTTCGGAAGCAATCCAGCCCTCTCCATCCCAGCTTGACATTTCTGTCCTATGGCAGTGGACTCGATAAGACTACTGTTGAATCGAATTTGCGGATTGGAGTTGGCATACACTAAACTCTGCGTATACAAAAGCAGAGTCGAAAGGGGGAGCTCACTCCCCTTCTTAGCAGAGACGGCGGTATCGTATGTCCATCAGATCAAAAGAATCCTCAGCCTTGCAGAATATGGCGCCGAGTCACCAACCAGCAGGGGAATAGCTGTCAATCTGTGCAGTTCTAATTCCCATACAGTAAAACATTGTACCTACGAGATCCACTGGATAGTATGGCTCAACTTTCTCTGCTCCCAGCTCGAGTATATGAAAGTATGGATTGCGATGTTATACCTCGTCTTCCTTCCTGAGTCTTTTTCTGAGTCTTTGCTCATTCAAGAGCTGATTCATTCCCCTCCCATTCCCAATAAGCATCTTAATTTTTAAAAGCCTCGCGTTCATCATGCACACGATGGTGTCCCCGGCATCGGCGTCTGGCAAGGCCATATCGGCCCCGTCCGCACTGGGGCATACGGGTTTCATTCCCTATCGCATGGTGATCTTGTGTGGAGGCTGTGGAACGAAAAAAAACGAATTACTACTTGTCAAAAATGGTGGAGTCCATCTTAGCATTGCCCATCCAGTCTCAGTCGAGCTCTTGGCTGGGGTGTTGGCAGCTGCAATTGCCAGTTGGAGATTCTGGTAGGCGTATCGAATTTGCATACAAGCTGTTACTGAAGAGATGATCCCAAAGATTAAGGTCAGAAAAAGAGCCCTGACGGCGAATCAGAACGTATACCTCTGAAGGGGATTACGGCGGTCTGTCCACATCTGGCTCCAGGTGGTTGGCGATCACTGCGACTGATGATGGAGTTCTGCAAATCGATCTTGCCAATGAAAGATGTCGCTGAATGAGAGGGGCTTCGGAGCGTCGATGAATGTTTCCGTGAAAAGTCCTCGATCATTATTCTCGAGATAGCGCTCGGTCCCCGTGTCCTATTTTGGATAGAGCATGTTCAAGGTGAGAATTGTCTCTATGATCACGTTTTGTGGTATCATTTTGGCGTTACTGGTAAGATATTTAGTAGTGTGTGCGGATATTGCTTGGCCGTCGAGATACTTACCTCATTGATTGATGCTGGAGAATATCTCCTAACGAATACACCTTCAATGCTCTATGTTGTCTGTCGAATAAGAGATGATCATCAAGGCTACAGGTAGGGCTGATTCGTATCCCACACAACTTCTCAAGGTTCACTGCCGTGAGATCACTCCCTATGGCGATGTTATCTTTCAGTCCAAAATCCGGCGGGGGAAAGTAGTTAGCAATGAAGTCGGCCAGATTGCTCTCTTCGTTCCAAGCTGCACTCTTGCCGATGGAAGTCACAACCCCTGCGTTGATGTTCATTGTGAGCCATAGCCGCAATACCAGGTCACTTGATGGATTAAGATCCTTGTCAGCCTGATCGCTGAAGTATTTCTCCCCTAGCTCCTCTCGCAGTACTGGCCGCATAACACCTTCGCCGGTTTCCACATGGATCATCTGCAGTCGGTAATGAGTAGAACATCTCTGTGGGTCTTCGCGGCCATAGTTTCGGCTTCGCTTCGAGCTCCGAGAATCATGGCCTTACATCTATGGTCGTAATTGTCGAAATATACCACGTACTCGCCAACATCGATATCATCCCAAGGCTGGCGCTAAAAGTGACATTTAATGTCTTTCTTGAGTCTTTCTGGTGGTCGAACTCAGCTGTTTTCTTTCTGTGCTGGTTGGGTTTATTCTGAAAACCCCGTACTGTAGCGTGCCCTCGCGTCACCCAACGATTAAAATGATGAAATGTGCTACTCCCATCTACGATAATGAGCTCTTTCGTATGCGAGGTTTTGAAATGCTCGGGATCCACCCTGATCGGAAACCTGCTCGTTAGAGGCAAGGCAAATTCAGGCGCGAGATTAACAGGTGATGGCTTGATGGCTGGGGCTATGGCATGCAGGATGACGAAAAGGCTGGTGTCAGCAAAGATACCTCAATGTCATGTTGGTTGGTATCTCATGACCCTTTTATCTCATGACTGAGGGTTTTGTTTTTGATGGCTGCGTGGGGAATGCGATGTGTCTGTACTTGAAAGGACGAAATATCTTACCACCTTCCTCAGTAGCAGTATGAGAGCACCGTCATCCTGCAAGCCTAGATATTCTGATTCGTTGTTATAGGCTTAGCCTTAACACACATGCAGGCGGAAGTCTGGGAAATAAATCAAGCCTACCAACATGAGCCTCGTAACGCACAGAAACAGACGCGATCTGCAAATCGTGTCTCGGAAAGCTGACTACAAGATACTGAGACTTTCCCACAGATTTTTGAGATAAATCACACAAACAGGCTTCCCCGAACCTTTTCTTTGAGATTCATCGACCAATAACGAATGAAAGCTGGGACCTTACACCTCAATGCTGGAGCAAATAATTCTAGCCTGCTAAAATGCCGAGTTTACGAAGTCTCTAACATTCGAAAACTCAAACACGGAAGTCTTATCGTGACAAAAACGAAGTGCCGAGCCAAAGCGTCCGTTCAGAAAGAAGAGGCGATGCACTCGGACGATTGATCTATCTCTTTGCCAAAGGGCTTTATCTGCATGGATCCCCAGCTATCGAGGCGTCAAGGAGTTGGGAAGACAAGAGATTCCTGTCATCAGCTGCGACGAGTAGCGGACCCGTGGCGTCGGAGGTAACTTAATCCAGACAAGGTTCGAAAGGAGTGGACATCACAGGTTTCTTTCCGTCAACCCCAGTGGGGCATGAAGAGGAAGGAGTAGAAGCCACCATCTCGTTTCCATCTACTTCGGGAGGGAATAGATCCTTTGATTCAGGGAAAGTTGAGCGCGGACGAATTGAACGGCAAGCCTGAAGTCTTGGAGCAAATCGCAGGAGGAACAATCAACATGATTTCGGACGATTGTCATGTTGATGTAGAAAGAGCCTTGGATCCCCACACCCAGCGGATATGGGAAAGGAAAATCCATTCCTATCTACAGGAGACTTTGAAACATGCAATCGAAGACAGCTCCTCCCTGGAATGTTTCTTGGCAAGCACCAGAGTGGACAAAATAATGGAACCGACGATACTAGTCACGTGTCTGAATTCAGCGCACAAGAACATAGTTGAAGAGAAGCTCCGTAAAGCGTCGTGCATACCATCATACCTTCGCCACAGGGTGCTGCCCTTCGAAGTCATCTTGTGTGCTACTGCCGATTCATGTGTTGTTCCAGAACCCAGACTACGTACAGGAAGACGCGACGAGATTAGCCGGAACAAAATTGACGAGATGGAAGTCCTATTTGCCAGTGCTTGTAGAGTCACTCATTCAAGAGATCATCATTCCGCTTAGAGTACTATCGGTAGCATGATATCTTTCAATGGGAGGTCTTATGGACTCGCGATCACCGGCACCAAGGGCAAAAATCGTATGCCTTTGTTTCTTGTCATCATCCTTGAAAATCTCCACTCACATGGCATTTTATAGATCCCTATTTTCGCTCTCATTCTGGCCATATCGCCCTGGCCAAATGGCCAAGATCCACAGATAACGTGAAGGCTGATCCCCACAAGGATGATAATACTTTGGCTCGTGGCGAGGACTGGGCGTTGGTAGTAACCAACTGCGGGGGTGTGACTTGTAACACATTCCGACTACCCAGAGTGGAGGAACTTCAGCAGGTGATAGGATATTTCACAACCAAGCAGCTTGTACCGGGTAAGGTATGGGTGTGTGCTATAGTTATTGGCATCCAATCAGGCATCTTAGGTAGCAGTCCAGCTTCCGTGGTGATGGTCAGATCGACATTCGATATGAGATCCACATCGCCAAAGTACCCTTTAGTTTTGTACATTGATCTTTGCCGCCGAAAAGAGCTATACTGACTCCTCGGTTCCTCCAAGTTGACAGTGATTCTGGATCATGGGTTATTCGAGACGGCTACCTATGTGGCTTAGTATTCTGCCGACTCTGCGATGGTGTTTCGTGGGCCTATATGTTGCCTATAGAGTTCATACAGAGTCCATCTGTGAAAAGTGGTGGTCTAGACATGCGCTTTGGCGTAAGGTACTAATGCTGTATGAGAGACTGCCTCGAAGTCGAGATGAAGTATAACCTCCAGAGACACGTGCGAAGGCATCTTTTGGACGGACATGCAGTTCGTTGTCGTGAACTGGACAAAGACGTGTTGGATACTTCGCTGGACTGCTGTAGGACTGTGGACAGCTAGTTGTCGGCATGAATAGATGTCAGTCTTAGAATCTTTGTAAGGATATGGCTCGTTGAAGCTTTCTGTGTTAGTGTTTGACGGTCATCTGATCCGGAACCAAGGGTAAGTCGTCGCTGGGGAATGTCCTTGATTGACAAGTGAAAAACAATGTACTTTACTTCACATTCCGTTCTCGTCAAAGGAATTCCTTGAGGCACTCAGAATTAGAAATTGACTGACAGTCCTGCTGTGAGTAACCACCTTGACCAACCCTTGTGATTTAATTTGAGGCAGACAGGAACGATACCCCTAGCTTCGCCGGTCTATCCCAACATGTTTTCATGCTTTCCTCGCCGCCCATACAGTCAATGTAATGCTCATAGAACAGACCTTCTAGTACACCTTGACAACACCTGCTCCTCCGACGCCTACGCTTCATATGCTTTGTGGTCGAAAATTGTCTGATGACAACAGCCATTGTGATGATCATGCATTGCAAACAGCAATCGTATCGATGACCCTTCTCTGCACCTGATCTAGATAATTCTGCAGTATCCTCTGCCGATCTCCCTCCTTATTCTCCCAAACAGCATCGAAATCTCTCCTCAAACACGCAACAACAGCATCCCTGTACCTCACCCCCGTCATCCGCTTAAGGTCTCTTACGGACCCATCCGAGAGCAAAGTCTCGACGTAATGCGGATCCGAATGAATTGACACCATAGGCGGTCGCGGATCGTCACTACGCCGAGGTTGTATCTGAGCAGGAACCGTCACACGACGCCAGCGGCCGATTTCATATAGGATAATGCCAAGGCTGTACATGTCGAAAGAAGGCTGGAAGGTGCGTGGGCTGTGGCCTTTGTAGAACGGATGCCGGTAGATGTCGTCTTCGGGCTGTGCTGGAGGCTTCTCGGATACCTCGCCTGGTTGGTTAGGGCGGGAGATGTCGAAGCCCATTAGGTAGGGTTTGCTGACGTCCCATTCGTCTCTTGTGCCGGGTCTGGGCCAGAAGAGAATGTTCTTGGGGGCGATGTTCTTGTGCATCCACCCTAGATTGTGGATCTCGAAGATCGTGTTCAAGAGTGCTTTGGCTAGCTCGAAGCGCTCGCCTAAGTCAGGAATGTCGTCGGCTCTTTTCACATTCGTGAGGAGTTGTTGCAGGGTTATTGGGTGCTGGCCGAAGTGAGCGTACTCTGGTAAGCGAAAAGCGTAGCCAGTGACATTTGCGTTTTTGTCGAGATAGCCAACGCAGTGGAGGACCGATAAGTTTAGGGCTCTCAGGTCACTGTTAAGGACTTGTGCTAGCTTGTCAGTCCTTTCACGGAATGCCTCGGGATTCTGGCGCCGCCATGTATCGTCTGAACAGCTGCGCCAGTCGACAATGACGAACTCTCCTCGAAATTTGGCGATGGCCCGAGGTTGGTCTGTTCGGAAGGGGGTGTTTTGCCAGTCCAGTTGGTTCATTTCGAGTCGAAAATCGGACGTTGGGCTTAGAGCTGTACCAGCTATATCGACCGGACGCTCTGCTGGTTCGTTGCGATTCGCTGTCTCGATTACGTTTCTTGCGCTAGCCATATTCTCTATATCTCGATGCTTGAAAAGCAATGCTGCGGCTTCCAGATGGCGTAGCTGGGTAGTATCTCCAGTGGAAAGAAAGGTCCTGAGTCGGCGTCGCGATGACTCCTGCTCCAAGCGCGAAGACATCTGATTAAGGCTGTCATTCCAAGAGCCCAATTTCTTGATGAGCAGCTCAATCTTTCTTTTGTCTCTGAGGACGAATTTGACTGATCGTCCGATTCCCATCAACGTTCGTTTGGGTGGAGCTTTGACCGAGAGCGACATGCTTTCGAGTAACTCCCAGTCTTTATCACAGTCAGAGGTGGCTTCGTAAATGGAATGACATCTCATACATACCTGAAGTGCTATCTTGTTGCATGGGAAGACCCGTATACCGCCCAGAATTTTCCATAGTCTGCTCGCTTTCTTGGAATGCTTCTAGCATCTTGAGAAATATCGACTCGAAAAGCTTCCAGAGTCCCCAGTCTTTCGGTGACATTCTAACGCGCTCTTGTTCGTGCTCGGAGAGGACCGAGCTTGACCATAGCTCTAGCTTCTTCTTCTCTATTACCAAACCCATACGCAACTCATGATAAGTCGAAGGAAAGTCTCGGACATCAAGACATGTATCGTAAGCGGTCGTCACCGCGCCATATATCTGGATCACGGCGGCCACTATTCCGAGGCCAGCACTCACCCCATCCATATCTGCAGCGAAGATCTAGTTTGCTGCCTTTTCGGCTAGATCGCATGGCAACAAAGTTGCTGCTACGATTCATATACATGCATAGAGATAAAGTGGTTGACAGCGAGTGATCAAGACTGCACACTGGAGAAAACAAATTAGCCCAGCTGAGGTGTGGGAGCCTGAAGAGCTTCGTCATAAATTCGGCAGGATTGCATTATCAGCATGCCAGTACCCCTCCTTCCATCAGAGAGCCGCAGATGGACCGCAATAGTCATAGTATGGAGTTAATGCTTCAGCGGCGTCTCCTGGCTCGGCCTTCGCGATGGCGCAAGGAATGCAAGGCGCATGCAGGCAGTATTAGCGTATGAAACACTCACCGGTAGACTCGGCCGAGGGATACCATGACAGGCCCGAGGCGAAATATGGGGGAGAAAATGTAGGAAAGCTGAGCACCAGCCTTCTCCATGAGCAGGGGAAGCGCAGGATGTGCCGGCAGGGAACAATGAAGTCGATCTCTAAAACACGAGAGGTCAGTCGGTAGCGAGCAAAACATGCTATCTTCGCCCATGCATATTGGCCAGTCCTCAAATGGAGAGCATCTGTGCATGTGGATGAGCCCACCATACTAATTGCTGCGGGTGATTAGTTGCTCTCGTTCGGGGCAACTTGTTCCTTGGCGTGGCTGCAACGAACCCCGCACTTCACCCTCCATTATCGCTCAACTGCCTGCCGAAAGACCAGAAGACCCTTCACTCGCCCTCAAAGATGCAAGTGTAGTCGTGATTGGGACGATACCGATGGTCGTTTTCCAATGAGTTGAAGTCCTGAAGATGCTAGTCTCAAAGCGGTAAGCGCGACTCTTGGCGGAAACATCGGTTAGCCTCGCTGAAGCGTAGGTGGACTCTTTAGGATGACTAACCTCCTCATCTCACCGCAATATTCTGCCGCTCTAATCTTGTCATCGACGTTGAAGCCTGCATGGCTCAACTTTGAGGAGTCTGATAATACTAATCATGGATGAATTCGAACCTCCCTTCGAAGCCTATTCGACTCAGTTCCCGTTCTCATCAATCTCGTCACGCCGCAAAAGCTCTTTGGTAGCTGGAGCTACACAACATGCCGCCATACGCTCAACGTCAACAACCACATTGCAAGATGACCTCATATCGTTTCTCTCCTACATCAAGACCGAGAACATCCCGATTCTCCCAGTCACAAAGCCTGATATACGCTCTGTGCTGGGACAAGGTGCATCCTTCCTGGTTAACGGAGCCGAAGTACCAGAGACCTATGTCGATCCGGTAGCAGGGACTGTTTTCCCCCAAGGCATGGTTGTAGCTCTCAAGCGAGCAATTTCGAATTCTGAAATTGGCCGCATTCCCGTAATCTTCAACGAGCTTGTCACAATGCGTACGTTATTCTTTCGGAGTTATCGTTACCCCATCCATAGCATATCTTGACTTATGAGACATGACTCAAGAGCTATATGCTCCCAGAACACGTCTTACGACTCATAACTCGTCCTAAAAGAGTAACACTGACTCCGAAATCATTAAGACCATCCGCCTCTCCGTGCCCATCCAAATATTGTCAAGCTTCTTGGCGTTGGATTTGAGACCGAAGGACCACCTGAAGCCCAAAATGCTATCCCTGTCCTGATCCCCGAGTGTGCCGAATTGGGAAACCTTGCAGAGGTTCTGGAGACAGCGAGAAAAGAAGATCGTCCGCTAGGGTTCGACGACAAGATGTCATTATGTCTTGACATTGCCCACGGCCTCGAGATACTACATCATTGTGGTTAGTAGATTTCATTATATATCGAGAGTGAGGACAGGTCGTACTGGAGATATACGACGTCCGCGCTCAGCTCGTAGTAACGCATTCTGACCTGTAATACTCTTATCTTCGATGGGACTTCTGCCTCCATCTTCTTTCCTATTCTCCATGGTATATCTATGCCGACATTGATTTCTTCTTCACCGTAAAAAGGCCTACTGACCGCCAAATCTCCAGATATCGTGCACGGCGATGTCAAGTGCGAAAACGTTCTGATCTTCGAGAAGGAGAAACTCACCCCAGATACGCAAGGTGAGATAGGCATGTACCATCCTACACCAGACGTTAGTATACTGACGGAAACATCAGGGACCAATCTGTATTGCAAGTTGACAGATTTTGGCGTCTTACGACATCCAGATGGCCAGAATGGAGTGCTGCTTGGCGGCAGTCGACCGTGGCAAGCGCCAGAATGCTCCCGTGGGCACTTTTTCGAGGTCGAAGATGCTAAGCGAACGGATGTATACAGCTTTGGTATGCTTCTGTGGCGAGTTTTTCTCGATGGAGATCCCTTCAAATTGTTGGAAGAATCAAAGCTGGTAGTATATCATCAACACGAGAGCGCGAAGCAGAGAAGGTTAAAGAGAAACGACGCAGTAGCCCACTTAAAGGACGAAGACGGCCTTGTAAAGCACGTCTGTGACTCATTGGCGTTGTCTGGAAAGTTCTCTCGCAGTCAGCTTGAGATGCTATGTGAGGTCGTCAGTCTAACTCTGATCGATGATGCAACACGAAGGGAGCTTGACATGGCCAGAATAATAAAGCTACTAACCCCTGACCAATGGTTCGAGCCACGATATGCCGTTCCCCCGTCACGCATGCCTCTACAGTTTGATGCCCAGCTCCTCGATATCGAGAAGTGGCACTCTGAATTCGATAAAGCAAGTCCCGTGGTCCTGTCTCTTTTAGCATTGGGTTTCAAAGATTATGCCGAGGGCAACACCAAAAGATTGGGTAAGAATCCCGAAGAGAGACGAAGTGCAGCTGCCTATCAATTGGCGATTTGCTATGCCAATGGATTCGGCGTTTCTTTCGATCCTGACGAATGCGTGAGATGGTTGACCTTTGCCACAGAGAGAGGGTCACAGAGAGCCGAGGAAGCACTTCCGAAAATAGCAAGGGCATTCAATTTCCAATCAAAAGCTCTGCTGATGCCTGGGCCCCGAGCTGATGATTCTACGTCTTTACTTAGCTCCTCATGGGCCTCTGACTTTCCCGAGGAAAGTTCACTTCTCCCCACTACGCAGAGAGACCCATTAATTCCAGCGACGTCCAGCAGTGGTACCATCCGCGGACCCGCGCCTTGGAGCTTCTTAAGTGCAGCGGAGAGTTGTCGGTACGATATCCTAGAAAAATTGCTATTGAATTCTACAAAGCCAGGCACTTCCGAAGATGGCGTATCACCTCTCCATTTCCTGTCTGTGTGGGATGTTTTCAAAGCCGAGGATCTAGGTCGCAGACTTGTTCAAGCTGGCGCAGACATCAATGCCACAGCTAAACGTGGATCCACAGTAGGTGGGACTCCACTCATGTGGTCAGTCTATGGGAACCACTTGGAGCATTCTTTGGTCTTGCTCAAGCTTGGCGCCGATCCCATGGCTCAGAATGATGGTGGCAATGATGCTTTGTCTTTTGCGGCGAGGTTACACCTAGTCGATCATCTGCGCTTGTTGTTAGAGAACATTCGTCCGTCTCAGATTCGCGGCCATATTCGCAGACTGATGGAGGCCGCAGCTGGTGGCGAGAGCCGCTTCACACGCATGATTAGACACGAAGAGCGCTGGAGAACAGCTGCAACAGAAACATTACAGTTACTCAAAGACTGGAACACATTATTCCCAGATGCCAAGGACTTCAACAGCCTTTTATTTCCAGCAATATACGCAAGTTTGAAGTCTGAATATGGCCGGATGAACACTGATGTGCAGATTGGCTTCATTGAAAAAAACCAAATCGACCCACTGCTTATGAGCGATCTCCTCCGAGAAAGCGTGCTGAGCTTCAATGTCGAGCTCTTTGACGCTCTTCTTGATTATGGTGTTCATGCTACCGTTCTATTCGGACGAAGAAAAACCTTACTGCACCTCTGTGCCAAGATCCCAGATCACAGCCTGGCAGCTACTGCATTTGCACCTCGATTGCTCGATCTCGGAGCTGAGGTCGACGTGCAGGACGATGACGGTATCACACCCTGGATGTAAGTAATTTTCCAGCCCCATAATCTTGATCGAGACCTCTTCGGGAGGCTCGAGATACATTGAAAACTCCCTACTCCCGAAGCATACTTTATGGCTTTGTTCACTCTATTGGAAGAATGAATGCTGACTAGATGTACTCATTAGGGACGCAATCCTGGAACGAAAATGGGATCTAGCTGACCTACTCATGAGAAAGGGCGCCGAGCCCCTCATCACCAACAAAGACGGCTTCAACGTCCTCGGCCTGTGCATCAAAGCCGTCAACCTCGGCTCCATCAAATACCTTATGAAGTACTGCGCAGAAAAGGCCAGGTTCCACCAAGACTCGTTCCTAATCAATCTGAAGACCGATATTAGTGCCCTACAGTTTGCCGCCTCGATTCCAATGCCCCGTGCTCACGGCATGAAGCTGGAAGTTCTAGGCGTCTTCCTCACAATCCTAGCGAACTATGCTCGCGAGCCATGGCAGTTGAACTTCCGCTCTGATGGTATCATGCCTAACGCCACCGCACTCGATATTGCAGTGTCATTGGGAAGCGTGCACGCCGTCAAGAATCTCGTAAAGAAAGGGGCACATTCAGCAGCTGGAGATCGCGCCTCGGCCTTGAAGATAGCAAGGGAGCATCTTGATGTGACAAGTGACTACCTGCAGAAGAAAAATCTGGAACGATGTATCTTCATCATCGAGAACTGGGATGACGAGAAGAAACAGACTAGAAAATTGGCTGATGACTGGACGAACATGCGTACAATCGATGAGTCTCACGTTAAGTCGAGCTGGGAGATTGTGGTTTGGCATTATAAGTCGAGGAAGGGGATTCGAGAGGCGTCTTGAATGTTTCGTAGCCATTGCCGTTATGCTTGAAGCCTAGTTTCGTTTCTTTGTGCGTGGACGGTCGCCTTGACAGCGCATAAATCATTTCACCGTAAGGTAGCGAGCAGCATCGGATCATGAACGATCTGACCATGACACTACCATATCCACTATTCAGAGCGAGGTTGGTACACTTCCACGCTCAAATTGGAAGAAATTGGGCTCCGGATTTGAAAACGAGGAAAAAGAGTCGATTTTGGTGAGGCTTTTTCAAAAGTACCGATTTCGCGAAAAGTCAAGATAGTTCGGCAAGATTTGGGTCTGAGTGAAATTGCTCTATAGTGAAGTTATAACAAAGAGGCTAACCTACAGATTCTGTATCAATGTGATGACCGTACAGGTTACATTTGGGGAACTAGAGGTGGTGACAGTTGAATCAGTACTTCTTCCAGTGCTAGCGCCTCTGGACGTTCGAAGCTGGACCCGTATGATCCCTGAAGCTTGAATAGGGATAGCGGTCCTGTCCGAGTTCATAAATTGGTATGGACTTTCGAAGAATTATCTTGGACAGGACTTGGAGGCTTGGCACGTGCACCTGTCTTATATCTAACACCTCGTGAGCTGCAGAAAGTTGGCATGGTCAGCATCGACCCGCCAGCAAAGCTATGATCAACAACTGCAGCTCTTCAAGCACTCGACTTAGGCATATTGGATGACTTACGCGCCAAATTTTAGGGAGTTCGATCACATTCAGGGACCAAAACCGATATTGCGAGAGTGGCGAATTTGCTGGCCCACCTGCTTATTTCTCCCCTCATACATTTCGACGCGCTAGAGCTTCTTTAATAGAGTTATGCATCACAGCATTGTTGTTGGACCATATAGGGATAAGAAAAAGTTAATAGAAGACTGTGAAGCCCAGGGATTGCTGGCGCGCTGGAGACGCTCCAAGTAAAGCTGCAGCGGTGCGGTGCGGCAAGGATATGTTCCAGGTAAAAGAAAGAGGATACTATCATCAGTGCGAGAACAGTCTTTCTCCTTCGAGACTGTACTGTCTATCATATTGGCTTCACAAATAGAGTCCGCATCACCTTTCGATTCTTGGATGTAAAGTCTCAAATAGCCTCTTCGAAGAGCACCCTCGACAATGACCATTTTCTTCGAAATGGTACCATCTCCCTAGCCTCGGAATTATCTATACCGAGATCTCCTATTAATCTTCTAAACAGTGTCCGGGGCATTGATCAGGATATCTTTCGAGTTCGTTGACAGGTCAGACACGAGAAACCAAATTTCTTGCTACTCAAAGCCTATACCCGAAATTGAAGTCGTAGAGTCCCACCTAAAATCGAGTATTCAAGATAGTAGTAGGCCGTCGATCGCATCGCACACCCTGACAGAATGTGCTCCGGTACCGTCGACCTCAGAACATCCAACTTCTTCATAAGCAGAGGCTCAAAGCAAAGAAACACTATCAATCTCCCGATATGCCCGGCTTCCTTCTCGCAACGTTCTGAGACGAACTTCGCAGAAGCTTACTTTCTCGACAGTGATCTTTTCTGCCCATGCAAATTTTTTGTATTACTTAAGCAATCCTCTGACGTCCATGGTAGGCCACTCAGGCCTGCTTACAACCAATCGTCCGTCTGGTAACCTGGATTCGACTATGCCACCACTGATCGCGCGACCAGTGTTCACTAAAGGAAACTTGTTGGGTCCAGCTGTCTGAGGCCTCTCTATGGCTCCGACCAATCCAGCACGGATAAGTGATTCACGCATCATTCGACGAAGATGTGACAGTCTATTTGTATGATCGACTATCTTAGCGTGGAGCTTCCACGTGGATGCCGAATCATATTTAGTAATCAGTCCTGACACGAAAATCCTCAGAGGGTTGATGTTTCTCGTAGAGGACATCGACATAGCGCTATCAGTGATGGATAATATCTCGGCAATATGGTACTGTACGTTATTGCGACTGAGGATTCGCAGACATCTCCGTGGTTGCCAGCATGGTAGGAATATCCAAATCACGAAGCCATTCTTGAATAGTTTGAACTTGACCAACATCGGTATGTCTGAGGGTTTCCAATGTAACTTTGATACCCGGCAGTGAGGTAACGGCATTCGCAGGTATGCAACTCTCAGACGACGGTAAAACGTCAGAGATATCCTTAGTGAGCTGTAACAAGGACGATTCGATTTGAGGCTTCGAAAACTGCGTGACCAGCGGCAAGTGAATGAAATGAGTTGCCTTCCACTTTTGGCTCAATGCCTTGACGCGTATGTGTGACATTATTTCTCTTTGGTATTCGATCCTAAAGCGTCGAAGTTGCGGCCAGCGAAGCTATAGTTAGCCAGGGAGCTTCCCTGTAGCCGGAGCTGCAGGTTGTGCATAGGAGCGATAGCGGGGTCCCCTGCGCCAGACTAAGTCCAGGGGAGAAGTTTGTCGATAGATACAACGACCTGACATACTAAGCCTCACTTAAAACCCATGGTGGCTATTGATGGAACGCTACGTATCACCTTTACGCTGATTTCAGAGTGATCCACTTCTCGCCCTATCCTTAGACTCGTGCCTTTCTATCCTTAAATACTCAACAAGAGAGTGATGACCGGAGCCAGCCGTGTCAGGGAATGTGACCTCGAATATGCCTCAACCCAATGTTTCCGGCGCCGCGGTACACAAGTCTTTTGGATTGCTCTCACCCTTTCTGCCGCACAAGCCTGCATAGTGCGGCCTTCTTTATCTCTGGCCTCGGTGTCAGCCCCCTCAGCAATCGAAAGCTCATCAATGTTCCTAAAGCCAGCTGCAGATGCGGTATGCAGCGGTCGCCATCCCCAATCATCGGAAGTTTCGAGGTTTGCCCCCCGTTCGATCAGAAGCTTCGTTGTTGAGACAACACCGCTTTTGCATACCTTATGGAGCGCTGTTTGGCCATCGTTGGTTGATGCAGAGACGTCTGCGCCATGGTCGAGACACAGACGGACCGCACTCTCAATGCCTTTCTTGGCAGCGCAGTGTAGCGGCTCCCATCCATCGGCTGTTCGTGCCTTGAAGTTGGCATTATTCTGGATCAACAATTCTGCGAGAGGCTCGTTACCCATGAGGAATGCCTGATGTAGAGGCGTCAACCCATCGGGGTTTAGCTTGTTGACATCAAGACCTGATGCTAGCAACTCTTTTACTTGCCCTAGGTCGCCATCCTCTACCGTAACGTCCAGCGCACTTCGAGTGTCAGAGTTGGATCTGTGGTGCATGACCTCTTCTTCCCCCAACAATGCTGCTGTGTTCCAGTGCCCGCAGTAAGAAGCTTCCGCTCTGGGGGTACGGCCATGCTTGTGCTGAGCAGACAGTTGTACCAACCTAGCGCTAGGATCATGATTTAGTAGGAGTTGACCTATGCGCTTATGTCCACCTTTGGCCGCCCGATGCAAAGGAAGCTGGCTGCCGGAGTCCGTGATAAGATGATATGCGCCTTTTTGTAGTAGCATTGCAACTGTAAGGTAATGGCCACCTCGGCAAGCCCGGTGTAAAGGTGTACGCCCATCGACGCTCTGATGATTGATCGCTCCTTTATGTTCGAGTAAAAGACTAACGTCCTTGTATTTTCCGCTGCTACTCGCACCGTGCAATGGCGTCCAACCGTCCCAAGTGGTTGCGTTGATTTTGGACCCCCACTCGAGCAGTAGCTTGAGATCTTCGAGATTACCTCTTCCAGCAGCACGATGCAGGCCAGTCAAGCCTCTCGCACTTTTCGAGTGGATTGATGCCTTGTGGTCGAGAAGTGTTTTGAGGATCTCAACATGACCTTTGTCAGCGGCTTCATGCAGAGCGGTCCATCCGTCGACACACCGCATGTCCGGATTAGCACTATGCCTCAGTAGCAGAAAGACCAGGTTTTCGTGAGCGAACGAGACAGCTAAATACAGTGGGGAGTTATCTTCAACATTTGCCAGGTTGACCCTTGCACCTCGTCCAAGCAGTACAAGTGCTGCTTCAATCTGTCCATTGCAAGCCACTTCGTGGAGGGCAGTATTCCCATGATTGTCTTGAGCGTTGGTGTGGAGTCCATCATTGAGCAGTAGTCTTGTAAGCCTGGCGATCCCGAAGCCGGCAGCCACATGCAATCCGGTGGTTCCACCTCGATTAATTGTACGAATTCCACGGATGTCTCGGTGCCAAGCGAGCTCCGGTCGCTGAGATGGGAACTGTATCATATTCTCCTCGGCGCGGGCCAGTTTTGGCTGATCTGTGAGGAACGCAAGGGCCAGATCTTCGGTCTCATCCGGGAACGCATGTTGCGCATGCTGACCCCAAGGAGCGGTAGCGTAACCCAGGAACTAAGATATATCAGCCGCTTCCCTTCACTTAGCGAATGGCCATAGGACTTACGCCTCTCTGGTCTGGATTCGCGATATCAAGACCGTCAAGGCAGAGATCAATAAGACAGATCTTTGTAATTTCGGTCTCCTCTGCCCGAAAGACCTCTTGCCGCTGAGAGTGTAAAAAATCTTGTAAAGTGTGATGCACAAGTCGGACAACCGAGCTTTCGTCGTCTATAACTATCAGCCCCGAGCAACATTCGACAATCAACTTAGACTGTAACAGGTTATCCGGATCAAATGCTGTGTCCCCTACCTGAGTAGCTAGGGCATGATGCAATTCGTTGATTTGAAGCGGCCGACAGGCATGCGACACCCACGAAAGAGACTGTATGGCCACTTGCCGACGGTTTCCAGGTTCATTATCTATCCTTCGAAGCGTATCCTCGAAGGCCTGACCAAGGTTTGCTGATAGATTGCGCAATGACTTTCGGATCTCAGATCTTGTCATAGCCTCAAGGACGAATTGCATTTGGAGTACGGGCAACAAGAACCTGGTTGATATGCGCATGTCAGCAACTAATTATACCAATTCGGGTAATCAGAAGGCTTAATGGCAATTACGCAGAAAGTAGGTCGAGAGGGGAGAAGAACATAGCGCCATACATTCCTTGAGCGTTCCTCGAAATGGTTTCTGCAACGTCATTCCTAAGACTACCCTCAAACAATTCACCCATAATTTCGTTCCCATCCACCATTCGAAGACAATAGGTCCGGATATCGGGCCCCACTAGCTTCGACCTTTATTTGCGCTGTACCCTTGAAATGCTGTTTGATGTCATGCGAATGAGGACGACTTGTCACGGAGAGTGAGACCGATCCCATATTCAAGTCATTTAGGATTTGCAGGACCTCCTTCTTATAATGTTTTTGGCACTCAAGATCACCGCCGCAACATTAATCTAGGTTCATGGTCGCATCTTTGTGACTCATGGGAATCAAGCTTTTTCTTGGACTGCCTTGTCGACCCTGTCCCATTCATGTGGTAGGAGTACTCACCAACCTTCTACCGTCAATGAGATTTGGAAAGTAGACGTGCATCTTCGTAACGCTCTGAGTCTTTTCTGCGTCTCCTTCTCGGTAAAGGGCCATTTGCGCTTCTCTATCGCACGTGCCATGCCATTCTTCGTCGGATCCGGTAGCTGCGCAGAAACGCCCTGTATGCTAACATGACACAAAGTTATAGCCGAAACAAGTACAGAAGATTGATGGAAGGAGGCGTTTTTGAGGGACTGTCCCCTTAGAAACTTCTCGAGTTGCTCCAGCACTGATTGCATCAAGCCCAATTTTGGGTGATCTCATTTATGCTCTTCGACTCATCTTTCACGGCTTTGGTATAGGTAATGATAGAGCTCGAGACCTGTGCTGTAAGAGTCACGAGACCCGCCACACTGGCAGCGAGGGAGAGGGGATCCATGATCAATAACGCGTAACGGAGGAATCGAACCCCGAAATATGTACATCAACGAGAAAGTTGGCGTACAAATGTACGAAACACGCTGGAAACGTCGTGTGCTTCTACAACATTAGCGCTGACACTGGGCTTCTGCATCGCCCGACTCATTGGAGTCATTGGGCTTGCGAAGGCCATAAAGAGATCGAGGCGGCGGTGCTACTGCAAGCCAAGTGCGGGGCACTGCTACGCGCCTGGCCATTAGCACGTCGAAGTTCCGACGGTGATGAACAGAGTAAGAGAAACATCTTCAAGTAGGCTTCTGAGACACTGCTTGGTCGAGGAACATCAAATAGCATTGTAAAGGAAGATTGAAGGAATGGTCTCCAGGAGGAAGAGGAGAGAATGCCAAGCCTTGGCGCTCGGGAACTTCCGAGCCGGTCAGGGTTTGCTAATTGAAGATATGTCTTGTTCAAAGAACCATCGAATGGAAGTAATAGTACATTTTTGGGACATCATGAAGTAGTAAAGCTGACTCAGCTTTCCTATTCGCTCCCACTAGTGTGTCGAGCTTCAATGAGCTCTATTTTGCTGTCCGATATTTCCCCCGCCGCTGCTCCTCCATCAAACTCTCTTGCTGACTCGGTAGCGGTCCCCTCCTCCTTACACTCCCAATAGCGCCAGAACTATCAGACCCAATACCCGGCAATCCTCCAAAGCTTCCCGGTGGTGGCCCAGCTTGGAGCCCCTGTGGGGGTGGAGGTTGAAAGCCAGGCGGCATCATGCCTGGTGGTAGTTTCGAGAAATCGAAGTTGGGAGGCAAAGGAGGAGGTGGAGGGAGGCCCTGGCCTGGTGCGCCTCCGTATTGTGGTGGTGGGGGAGGTAAGGTACCATTGGCGATCATTGCTCGGAGTTGTTCTGGGTCTATGCCCGCGAGTCCGTTGGCTAGGTTGGGAGGAGGCCCATTCGGGAAGTTTGGAGGTGGTGGTATGTTTGATAGGTTGGCAAATCTTTGTGGCGAAGGCCCGTTGCTGGTACCGTTAATTGGCATGGTCAGACCAGGTATACCTGGTAGGAGAGGTTGCTTGATAGGCATCTTTTGGTCTTGCAGCCCTTCTGCCTCGTCTTCCAGCTCTTGTTCTTCATCTTCTCGCATGTTTTTACGCCCGCCTCGTCTGTCCCAAGTTCCATAAGCAGCAGCAGCTTCTTCTCCTATGTGATGCTTGTCGTTAAAGCAATCAGTCTCCCCAGGTCTCGCTCGGGTCCAAAAGCGCGTGACGCGGTCGTTTGAGCCCGAGGCTAGAATATGTCCCAATGGGTGCCAGTCGATGGACCATACTGCGTACTCGTGGGCGTACTGGATCTTGTGGGCAGGATATATCGTTTGCGCTGGAGCACTGGCTGGATCTGCGCTGTCATACGGTGGCATCGAAGTGGCTTGGCCGGGCGGGGTATTCGGTTCGTCAAGGAGGTAATGGTAGATACTGCCGTCTGCACCGCCAGTAGATAGTAAGGAGGAGTGAATGGGATGCCAGGTGAGGGTGGAAATATCTTTTTCGTTGCCTCGCAGAAGGCAAATATCTCTCATCATCCGTAGATCAAATATTCGCGCGGTCTGATCCCTTGCGCTTGTAGCCAGGAGCTGCCCCTTGTTTGGTTCGAACTTAGTCCGTGATATCGTGTTCTTGTGGCCATGCAGAGTGGTCAAACATCGGCCAGTCCGTGGATCCCACAATTTAACCTGATGATCTTTCGACCCAGATACCAGCAGCCCCTTTGTAGGATGCCAGTCGACAGACTTCGCGTCCCATCCGTGTCCTGTAAGTGTGGATTCCTCGACTCCGCCCGCAAAGTCGAAGATTTTGAGTGTGGCATCATCACAAGCAGTCACAAATTTGCTATCATTGGGTGAGAAAGCAAGATCACGAATAGGATCACTGTGGGCTTGAATTGCTTTGACATTGTTGAACGTAGGCTGCCAGTACTTTACAATGCCGTCTTGATCAGCTGAAATAAGCCAATCCTCGCTATGTGACCATGTCGCTGCTCGTACTGCTGAATCGTGCGCCTAGACATCAATAGTCAGGGGCTTGTTGCGCGGACAGGACTATGTCACGGACCTGAGAGATCGTCTCGAAATTGAAGCCCATCCCATTCCACAACGTGAATTCTCCTATACTTGAGCCTGTCAATAACCTTCGACCTTCTGGTGTCCATCGCACTATGTTGATTGGGTGCTTGAGCTTATTGAGGGAGGAGTGGAGGTGTTTGGCAGGTATTGCTTCAGCCGCATTAGTGGGCTTTGCCGAGGGCGTTAGCATCTTTCACAACGGTCAACCATTAGCAAACGTGTGCGATGATGGTGCTCGCAAGGATCACATACGTCGACTATATAGCTTGCACTGGGCCTCTCTATATCAATGCGCGCTCCACCCTTGTACCGTGGCTGCCGATGTCGCATCCATTGTACCATGGACGAGGTGTAATCGGTAACAGGCCCTGGAAATGGTTTAGCAAGGATCGCGATTGTGAAAAGTGCACCCAAAGGCTAGACTGTGTACTGACTTCCTCTGCCATAAGGTCTTCGAGGTCCATCATAATCGCCTCCATAGCCTCCACCGCCCCTGCTGTTGTAATCTCTGTCCATATTCGCCTCATGAGAATGGCGACTCTCTCCTCCAAATATGGTTCATGTTGGGAATCGCAAGGAGCGAACTTTATGAGCAAAGTGATGAACGCTACCTGTGTCGAGATACTGTAGCGAGGGAATTCGCGCTAGTGCTGTCAAACGCAAGCGCCGGGAGATCGTTGTTTCTTGCATAAGTAAGTGTGCATAAGTGGGGTCCCAACATAAAATAAAAATGTTGCGCCATGTGTTGAGTTGAGTTTAAGAGAGTCGACACTGTTTCCTCAATGCTTCTCAGTATCTTCCTCTATTGCTGTAGCTTTTCGGTCTTTGATTATGTACTATTAGGTGTAGACTTAAGCCTCAATGGCACTTATCACATAATCTGAGTTTCTTCTAAAGCTTCTCGATCCTGAATTGCCCATTCCGTCTTCTTCGGCACTCGAGCTCCTTTCCTTCAGAAGAGAGAAGAGCAACAATGACTAGCACGATGAGTACTTCGGCCGTGGTCACAGCTACAATGTCAAATCACACCAATAACCATGTGATTTCAGACATGTCCAGCACCAGCAATGGAGCCGCCACCGCACCAGGCCAGAGGGAGGAAGTCCCTTCAAGATATCGACATATCGCTGCCGTCCACTCGAGAGCCCGAACCTCCTGCCTGAGCCATGATTCAGAATTCGCTCCTAGTTTTCTCGGATTTCGGAATCTTATGGTCCTCGTTAGCAACGTCCATAGGTATGGTTCTTCTATGTGTTGATGTAGTTCATTAAGGAGTAGTAACTATGGCAGTTGCCAGCTATGTATTATCTCAAGGGGCTTGCCCTAGCCTTAAGCCAAGACCTATTTAGTAAGCCAGGCTGACGGGGAATAGTAGTTATAATCTAACGCTCCCATTAACTACCTGACCGTTAGTAATACTATTATAGCGACGTTATAGTCCTATATTAACTCCGACGCGAGCCCTAGTATAGTACTAAAGGCTATGAACTTTATGGGGCCTAAGGGCTTCGTTAATTTATCCGTAATTATAGCCGCCGTCGGTATATAGTTAATCTAAAGTATACCTATCTCAGCGACTATTTCGCGAATAATATAGTAGTTAGAATTAATATATTTAGTAGTAGGGTAATTAATAGGGTTAATAATTATTTTAATAACTACCTAGTTATTAGTTATAAACTAAATAATTTTTATATCCTCCTAGATATATCTTATTTCTATTAATAGGGGTACTAGGAATTTCGACTCTATAATAATATTTACCTTACCGATATACTCTACTTCTACGGTTAACCTAGCGATAGTTTTTTAGCGTCTTATTAACTAGTTAATAGGTTTATTCTATAGGAAATAAATATACCTTAAGGTAGAACGCCTAGTATCTAGGTAATCTCTTTAAGACGAATTTATAAATCTTATTAATAGCCTTTTAATTTTTTCTTTAGGGCTATAGTATAGTCCTAGTTTAGTTATTCTAGTTAGGTAACTAATAATCCTTTTAAGTATAATATTATAAATAGAAAGTAGTACCTTTGAATAACGACTATAGATACTAACTATATATACGATATTAGGGCGAGTTATAGTAATAAGTTATTATAAATACCCGATTAACTTTTTAAACCTTTTTAAATCTTCTTTACTAGCGATATAGTCGTTAGTAACTACTTTTAATTAAATTAACGGATCTATAAGAGTTTTCTACCTTCTATAATACTCTATACTAAGTTTAGTTAATATTTTATTAATATAACTAGCCTAGTTCATATAAATAGTACGGTTTTAACGATTTCGTCTAATCTTTATATTAAGATAGTGCGATATCTCGCCTAAATCCTTAATACGGAAACGCGTATTTAGTTATTCTTTCAGCTATTCTATTAATACTATAATCGGGGTAAGAATAAATAGGTCGTTAATATAAAGACTAATTACGGAGTTATTTTTATAAATAAATACTAAGTAGTCCTTTTTAACCCGTATAAAACCGATAGTTTTAAAGAATTCTCTAAGAGTTATATACTACTCTCGGGGTACCTATTTAAGGTTATATAAGACCTTTTTAAATAAATAAACTACTTTACCTTTCTAGAAATTATAAGGTTACTTTATATAAATTATATTATTAAATAAGGCCTTTAGGAATACGGTAATAATATTAATATAGTGGATTTCTCGGTTAAATTTCGCACTAAGTATTAATAATAATTTCTAGGACTATGACTTTAGTACTCTTAAATACGTCTCGTTAAAGTTAACGTCTTTTATTTATCGGAATTCTTTTACGACCTAGCGCGCCTTATATCGAGTAATATTACTAGTTGAGTCTATTTTAATAGATAAAACCTAACGGCCTAATAGAACCTTCCTACTATTAGGTACTAGTACTAAGTCCTAAGTCTATTAAACTTTATATAAATTAAGTTCTTCTTAGAGTACCGCTAGTTATTATTCTTTATCTAGGCTATTTAGAGCCTTATAGATAATTATAGGAACGTTAAGGATTAAATTAATATTTATTTTAATAACGCGTATAACGAAACCTCGCCTAATATCCTATATTTTATTATCGATACTTTTACTATATACTTTACTTTTAACGGGCCTAACCTTCTTCTAGGGGTTATTTATAGCGGCGTAGTTCTATAACTTCTTATATATAGGACGTAGGGTTATTTTACTTTTATCGGTAAAGGATTCTTTAACCTTATAACTATCGTCCGATATTTTATCTTTATTTTCTAATAATTTATTTAAAAAGATATATTACTCTTCTTCTTTATTCTCGCCTAATTATCTAGGATCGACGATTTTATCGAATATTATATAGGTTAAAACGATTATCTTTTTACCGTCTTATAGGCGGAATTTATTTATACCGTCGTATCTAACGAAGTAGTATTTAACGCTTTTATTATCGAGCTTCTTCTTATTAAGATCCTTATTATAGTAGTATATAATATAGCCGAATATACGAAGGTATCCTATAAAGGGCCTATTATTTATTAACGCCTTATATAAAGTTATAGTACTTAGACTCCTAGTCGGGCTATAGTTATAATAATATATAATTATCCTAATAACTTCACCCTATAGGGTTCTCGGAAACTTAGAGTTAAATAGAATACTTCTTATATATTTAAATAACGTACGGATATATCGTTCTAACGCTCTATTCTAATTAGGGTTATATATAGTAGTAGGAATTTAATTAACTCTATACTTAACGAATAACGCCTATATCCTTCCAACTATATTTTTACTAGTATTATTATTTTTAAGGTACTGAATAGGCCTCCTAGTATTCTTAGTATACTCGAAATAAGGGCCTATTATATTAGCTATATCTAACTTCTTCGTAAATAAATGAATGGTTAATTCATTAATAATATCATCGAGTAGAATAAATATATAACGCTTGCCCTCTAATATATATATAATTTAACTACCGCTGGCGATATCGGTATATATTAACTCGCCTTAATCGGTAGTTTTTTTTATCCGGTCGGATCGCCTAGGTATATAAACGATAATACGGTATTAATACCTTATAATATATAGTTTATATCTTTTAATAGGTAGTTCTAAGGCCTAAAGCGATATAATTTTCTAAATATTTATTCCTTCTAATAAATATACTAACCTTTTAACGTTATTTATATTTAAATAATAAAGCCTCCTATACTATTAAATCTATAATCCGGATTTAACTAAAGGACTAGTAATTATAGGAGGTAGAAGAAGAGGATTCGCCCTAGTCTTAAATATAGTTAGGGATTTTCTTAAATTAAGCGAGTATCTAGTCCTAATACGGGTTCTAGATAAATAAAGCTCCCCCTATTTATTTAGGATATTTATTCTCTTATTAGCTACCTGAAATTTATAATTATTCCACTCTAATATTCCTAGCGATAGGAGATTATACTCTATATTAAAAACGTAATATATATTAACGAGATCTAGCTCCTTATAATCACCGTTAATAAACGGGTTAATACTAATAATATTAATACTATAAATCCTATACTGGGATCCGTCCTTAATTATTACGAATTCATATCGCTTCTCCTTATATATAACCTTATTAAATAGGGAGAAGTCGTATATAATATAAATATCTACGACTGAGTTTATCTAGAAGGTATCGTCCTTATCGTTTAATATTTTAGTCTTATTTATATAACTAGAAATAAGTATTTTCTTAATCTTTTTAGCCTCGGCGGGCTTCTTACCTAAACCGTTAATACGATTCTTAACTAGGAGGTACTATTTACTTTTATATACCTCTTAATCTTCCGGCCTTTTATCTTTATAAAGGTAGTAATAATTTTCTATAAAATAATACTCTTTATAACCCTCGTAATTCTTTCTTTCCTTATACGGCTTACTATTAAATTTATCTTTTCGACGATCTCTACTATTTTTACCCTTCCTATAACTAGGATTTATAAAGTTATTCCTAGATCCTAATTTATAGTTAAAAGTATTACGATTTCTACTCTTATTATTTCTATATTTATTCTACTTTCTTAGCGTTAACGCCTTTAAATCCTATCGGCGATTATTATATTCTAAGAGCTTATTAAATATATTATCTAAAATAAATATCGTCTTATCTCTTTTAGCTAGACTCTATATATTAGCGACGTATATATATAATTCAGAGTTAATTCCTACCCTAAAGTATAACGCTAGTACCTATTCGGGTAATAGAGTTTTTATATTAGCGAGCCTCTTTTAATACGTCTTTATATAGTTCCTATACTCTAATAAGGATTTAAAGTTATCCTAATCTTTACGAGTAATTTAGTATATATATAAATCGACGGTTTATATATTAGAATACTCGAAAAGTTAGTAAAGAATATTTATCGCCTTAATATTATTCGTAACGCCGGTGATATAGGTCTTTAGGTTCGGTTCTAGGTTAAATAGAATATAGTTATATACCGTTTTATAATTATTCTTTTATTCGCCTAGTTTCTTTTAATATTCCTTTTTAGTTACCCTATACTCCTTCTTCTCTTTTAATATAATAAATAAAGCTTTATATAGTCTTCCCTTATTATCTCGGTATATTAATATTTTAATTAGCGGATCTAGGGCGATAGGATATTAATATCTTTCTTTATCGATAATATACCCCTAGACCTTTTCAGCCCCTAGAACGGTAATAATATTAACCTTCTATAACTCCTAGTTACTTTTACCCTTTAATTTAAGGATTTTTATATTATTATTACCTCCTATTATACCTAAGAGTAATATAAATAAAGAGTAGTTAATATTAGGGATTTTAGGGATTTTACTCCTAAAATAACGGTATAAGAAATATAAAATATCGTTATTTCTCTAACGGCTCTCTAGCTCGCCCTAGGAATACATTAAATAAACTATATAATAAATACGTTATATACCGGGCTTATAACCCGTTAGTAATATCCATAGGTATGGTTCTTCTATATATTAATATAGTTTATTAAGGAGTAGTAACTATGGCAGTTGCCAGCTATATATTATCTCAAGGGGCTTGCCCTAGCCCTAAGCCAAGACCTGCTTAGTAAGCCAGGCTGACGGGGAATGATAGTTACAATCCAACGGTCCTTGTGTTGAGTAAGTGAGAACCAATCTCCATGGGCCACTTGTGCTTCGATAATTGAGCCACGAAGTCCGGACTGACAATGGTGTCTCAAAGTTGTAATGAATCTACGATTGGTCATAGAGAACTTCATGAAGGTATGCTACTTCTGCCAGTCTCGTCTTCGATTCTCTGACAAGGTGCTCAGTATGGCGTCCTCATACGCATTCGTTGTCACGACTATCGTCGGCAGGACCTGATACTCGGGGCCATCCTTTACGCCCTTGTCCCGTGCCACTTGTTTGTTGCATATATCATCGAGCTCGCCGCAGCTCACCAAGCGAAAGGAGTCATTGGTCGCGCTAAACGAAACGAAGGGAAACCGCAAGACAGCATCCAAGCAGCCAAATCGTTTCGGTCGACGTGGATCACGATTGCCTGGGCTCACGGTGTCAATGCTACGCTTTCACTTCTCGTGACTAGCGTAGTGGTATACCGCTACGTATATCACCCGCTCATCGGCACAGTCTCCGAAGTTCATGCTATCATACTCTGGCTAAAGATCTGCTCTTATGCCTTCACCAACCGGGATCTGAGGCATGCATTACTAAAACCCGATTCTGGATCTACGTTGCCAGAGCTCTACACAGAGTGCCGCTACCCGCGTAACATTACGCTCTCTAATCTTAGCTATTTCTGGTGGGCGCCCACGCTCGTCTACCAGCCTGTATTCCCACGTGCCGTAACGATCCGCTGGGTATTTGTCGTCAAACGCCTAGCCGAATGTGCCAGTCTAAGCATTTTCATCTGGCTTGCAAGCGCCCAATACGCCGCACCGCTGCTCCACAACTCGCTCTTCAAAATTGCCTCGCTCGACTTTCCCTCCATTCTTGAGCGACTGATGAAGCTCTCTACCATAAGCCTCGTTATCTGGCTTGCTGGCTTCTTTGCTGTCTTTCAGTCCCTTCTGAATGCTCTTGCGGAAGTCATGATGTTTGGTGACCGAGAATTCTACACCGAGTGGTGGAATAGCCCTAGCGTGGGAACCTACTGGCGCACGTGGAACAAGCCTGTGTACCATTTTATGAAACGGCATATCTACTCGCCGCTTGTTGGGAGAGGGTGGAGTCCAAATGCAGCGAGTGCGTGGGTCTTTATCTTCAGTGGGTTCTTGCACGAGCTAGCAGTTGGGGTTCCCACTCATAACATTTTAGGTGAGTTCTGCATTGCAGCTATGAACATCTTACTAGGCCAACGCTAACGCTGTCGCTGTAGGGGTTGCATTCATCGGAATGGTAGTGCAGATTCCCCTTATTTTCGTCACCTTGCCATTAGAGAATATGCAAGGTACTAATGGCAAGATCATAGGGAATTGTATTTTCTGGGTGAGCTTCTGTCTGGTGGGGCAGCCATTGGCAGCTCTCATGTACTTCTTTGCATGGGTAAGTGGTCTCTCTGAGTTGTTCCTTCCCTTTACATTCCTATTTGGGAGCGGTAAGACATCATCAAGGGTAAGGGGTGGAATTTTGCACCTCAAATATGTCTTACCACTCAAGATAGAAAGAGTATTGCTGACTCGGAACTTTCGCAGCAAGCGAAATATGGCAGTGTAAGCAAGAACCAAGTTGCATAAAATTTCTCTGGCTCGCCTCAAATGGGTCCAACACACACGTTCCCGCAGTCTCCTCACTCTGCGCCACCGACTAGTCTGTCATACAAGAAGCCCTCACTTCCAGCTTCGCGTTTCAAACCAGGCATTTCCAACAGGTTCCATCCCATTCCCATCCTTCGCACCCGTTCGTCCCTTAATCTCAGCCCAGTGGCGTCGACCGTGGAAGGTTTTGTACCACCGTTCTTGGTCTTGGCACTCATCATGTGATTGTTGCATCCTCATTCAACTGCATATCTTGGGGGCCGACTTGGGTTATTCCCGGTCTCTACCCTGTAGTCTTGTTGTCGAACTGCAGCAACCTTATCGTTCCTTGCAAAGGTAGGCAAGTCACGGTTCTTACGGTTCCCTTGAATGAGGTCCTGTCTTGCATCGTCCACCCAGGTACTGTAACTTTTGATCTGGCCACGGAGCACTGAGGGCGGCATGTTTTGCCAGCCCAAAGCTCTTGACTGTCTGAAAGGGGAATTGCATGTACCACCCCTCCTTTAGGATTATACTTAGTCCTTTGAGCCGCTTGAGGCGCGAGCAAAAGTGAGATGGTGACTCTTCGGCTGTAGCATTCATATCGAAGAGTTTCATGGATTGTAGTGTTGATTCGCAGCCACTGAGCGATGGTAATATAATGGCGTTCGGCAGGCTTACTTATTCCAAAATTGTCCAGTCGCCGTTCTAGCCTCAGCTTTGCAGCTCCTCTGGAAGGAAAACATTATCAAAAATAGCAAGCTTAGTCAGTCGAGGTAGAGTACCCTGACCACAACATCGGGAACGAAAAGAGAATGACTAATTGACCAGTCTGTACCGGAGTCTTTGTTGCGTTTCTTGGTGATAGACAGGGCCTCCAGGTTTTCTAGACGCTTAAGTACCGGGATCAATTTCAATTTAATCTTGCGTTCACCTTCAGCATCCTCAGAGATCGAGACAGTCAGGCTTCGTAGCATTGGGCGTGCCGTCTCCAGGAAATCTCTCTCCTTTGGCGCCCAAAGTAAGTCCATGTCATGAATATGCAGACGTACATTGGGCCAGTATTGATGAAGGCTGCCAAGGAGCTCTTCGTGACGATATTCGTGGAACATCCAATGAAAAGCCTGCAGTGTACCTAATTTCGGTATTGAGCCTACCAGCACCTCCTGCGCCTCGACGGGGATCTTCTCATAGCCCTATCTGATAGCCTTATATCTCGAACAAACCCGTGGACTGCAGTATTGACTGATAGCCTTCTGATTAAAGCGCGTGTGACCTCTTGCTCTTCGGGTTCAATTGACACCTTGGTGGTAATACGCCTTATATAATGGGTGTGACAAGTTCCAAGAAGCTTTTCGAGGCCAGCGCTAAAGGACGAAAGTCAGATGGTGTTTCGTTGAATTCATCAAAGACGAGGCGGAGGATATTGTGATTCAGGATTGTACTTGCCCATAGTCAAATTTATCCGTACGTCTGAACTACGTGGCAGAAGTTTTGGGAACACGGCTTGGATGCTAAAAAGATCGGCCGCACCTTGACAGGTTCTGGCAGACGGGACGTCATGAGGACGAATCACTTTGAGGCGGATTCTACATGAAATGACAAGTGGTAAGTGGATTTAGGAGAGAAATATAATGAGAAGACTAAGCTTGTGCACTCACTTTAGGTTCTACAAAGAAATCGGAAGTTTGAAATGAGTCATCTCGCAAATCATAATTCCACATTTTCTGAAATTGATAGTATTCCTATACAAAGTATATTGAAATTTGGCGACTAATTAAGCTCTCAAACTGAACATTTATCTAGATTGTGTGCGCAAAACCACGATTCTGACCCGATCTATCCTAGTGTCTCGTAACCTTCTGACAAGGATCTATGCTCTCGCAACGGTGGTCTTGCAACGATCAATTCACAACCTTCGATTATATAATTACGATATGGCTTGTTCTGAAACAAGTCTTCGCAGAACTACCCCAGAAAGTCTCGCCCAGAACCCAGCAAATTACGCCGCGCGTATAGCCGACGACATCATGGAACGTCTTCATATAGTTGTGTTTCTCCAAATCTGCGGCAACCTCAGCGACGAAAGCAATGGGAACCCGACTGGTTTAATGCCCCTAGCACAAGTATCACGTGGCTTCTACTAGGTGGTAAGTCCTCTCATCTATCGCTTTCATTACTCAAGAGACTCTTCGCCGGTACCATAGTCCGTAGCTCCAACCGAAGGATCAGAGTGTCAGATGAGAAGGGCACTGTCCCCTGATATGTGGAAGAGCTGTTCGTGAACCTGCTTCCACGACTGGAAAATCTCAAGGTATTCGTATGGAATTTCTATGAACACCCGCACAAGGCGTTGATAGATCCACTTTCTCAATATTCGCCAGGCTTTCGCCTGGACCTGCGCCAAACCGCTCCCCCCCTGGTATATAACGACTTCCATGCGCTCACTAGAACGCATCTCATGCTTCGGAGCTTGACGATCGAGATCCCTTCCTGGCTCACCCACGGTAGAGAGCCCAAAGAGCGCTTGTTCGAATTTCTAAAGACGTACGTGAACCTAGAAGGCCTTATCATTCATGGAGATCGGCGGGATCCAGACATTCATACAGACTTTCCTGAAGTTGGCCCCTTACCTCGACTTCGCGAGTTGAATATCCCGGAGAGTACATTCACGCTGGGGGGTCTACGAACCTGGGCTTGCACGGGCAATTGGACAAGGCTCCAGAGGGCGACCTCCAAGAGCTCAATGATGCTGCATTATCTGAGAGGCTGCGAATCTACGCTACAATCCACGGAAATTCTCGGGGTTGCGTCATACGACGAATGTGAAATGAAGGTCCTCTGTTCGCCCTTCAAAGGCCTCCGGGAGGTGATAGTAGCTGGGGTCCCGATTCAAGTTTCGGCACAGTGCCCTTTAATTGCTATCTGTGACGAGCAAGCATTTATACAGAAATGCAGGGGGAAACAGAAGGCGAGACTGGTGAGCGTCTGGCACGTCGAAGGCGCGAAGGGAGCGAGAGAGCGCGAGCTTGCTGGAATCCTATGCCACCGTCTGTACTCAACGATTAAGTTGACATCTATAATTCCGCCGTAAAGCCAATTCTTGGGTCTTCTACAGTACAGAAGGTGTTCTCCCACGAGACTTATGAGATATAGACGCCGCCGCACGATAGAGATTCTTGGATTACGCCAAGTATTGGAAATAAAATCACAAAGTCCACCACGAGCCAGGCGTTCTTGGGGACCCCGCGGGTTGGTGGGAGGATACTCAGTGAGGGGTTTCTTTATGATAAAATGTTTGGTGTCGCAGAGTGAGAGTATTAAGGACGAGGGTGTAAGGTTGCGCGTGATGTCTTGTGGCGATGTGTAGGGATGATTCCTCCCATGAATTAAACAGGTGGGCTTCTGAATGTATAGAAAGTCTACAGGGAGAGAGTTGATCAAACCTCCCACGATGGACGGGCTTGTCTCACCGTTCAATCATCTGCTCAGCAGGATGTTTGCTGGCTCACTCATCATCAATTCTCAGACATAAATGATGATATATGAACGTTTCGAAAAGGTAGAACTTAGAAGCCCGCTTGATGAAATTGAGGAGACAGAGGAAAAAGCAAAGACCAAGGGCACACCCTGCGAGGGGTACTTTTGATGCTGGGTTGCACGGATTCATCGTAATCGTATGCAAGACGACGGGATAGATAGTACTGGGCCAATGAGAACCTTCGCCACGAGACGATTACAGGGATATACCCCCGCTCTCAAAGAGATGTAGTTTCGTTGTTAGAATAAAAAGCTCAACTAGGAAGGCTGTCCCAGATGGAAGTGGGAAATGGGGCTAACCCGTGCGTCCGTGAGGCAACTCACGTGAAGACTCGAGGATTAAATTCACTGATTATGAGTATCATAAGACCCAAGCTTCACCTATCTTGAGTATCAGTTGAACATGCTCTGATATAGGAGCAGGCGGAATAGTGCAGCCTTGAAGACGGCGGATGGCAAAGCTCCATAAGGTAAGAAATTCCACTGAAGAAGAGGATGACCAGCACCGCAGACCACAAGCACATACAGGAGGGTGCTACTTCAGAAAAGAGAAAAGAGCACAAGGCCGAGGGATCGGTCCAGTATCGAATGCATCGATCAAGGTGACGAATACATGAAGTGTGTCAACCGCGGATCAACATGCCCCAAAGGCCGCTCACAAATGCACGTGTTGCCATTTCCATCGACAAGAGACAAGCGCATACGAGCATGCGTATTCTAGTTTGGCCATTAGGAAACAATCCCCATTCACTTACCTAGCATTCAGAGTGAATGCTGATAAATGGCTCTTGACGTTGAGAATCATAGTTGCCCTGCATGGCAAATAACGAGGTCAGATGCAGGGCAAATGTTCCGCGAGTTATAGTCTTCGCCATGAGGGGAGTGCAGGGATTGACCCAAGTTCAAAGGCTCTTGTAGTCTCATTGTTGAAAGAAGAGAACCTCAAGTAGGAAGGCTGTTCCATGGAGCATAATATGAGTGGGTCGATTCCTTAAAGTTTCGGAAGCGGCCGCTTCGATATGCGGAAATGAATCGAGTCTACCGGCTACACAGATATAGCTTCCAGACCCAAATGAGCTATACTGGATGCGATAATACCGAAGCACGGCGATTGATACAGAGAAGGAGAAGGAGAAGGCTCAATGAAGAACGGGTAATGCACCTCAGGGCGTCTTTTGGTTAAGAAGATTTCTGAATACAGGGTCTTGGTTGTGGGATTTTGCCACGGAAATCGATGCCCGGAATACCGTTCACTGCGGAGTTGAGCACTACACAACTTGATGATCCGAAAGCCGCTGACTTCCTGAGATCGATTGACGAGTATTAGTATCCGTACGATTTTGAGGGATTTTATGATAGTATCCGAGTACAGCGCAGTATTGATCGATTAGGGCATTGTGAAAGCGCTGAGAGCGCTGAGAGCGCTGAGAGCGCTGACTGTGTTGCTGATCCAGTGAATCTCGGACGCTGCCTATCGTAGAGAATAATAGGAGACTGTGGTCTGACAAAGTATAAGGACCCTACCAAGAAAATCTGTTGTTAGTATCAAGCTCGCGGATTTTTTAGAAGCGGAAATAACGCGTAGCACGTGACATATTATGCCAAGATCAGACAGAAAACGTGGCTCATTTGCTTGAGACAACAGAGGGGCAAGCTGGAAGTGGACTGAATCCATGTTCTCCAGGCGAGTCCTGGAATCGATCTATGGAGGAAGACCTTGAAAAATCTATAGCATTATATCATCTCAAATAGTCAAAATACCATATTAGAATTTTACTTTTCTCAATTCCAAGAGATTCGCCTTAAATAAATAGGGTTGATGAAACGCAGGAACCACGGGAGGGATCCAGGCTGTTATTTTAAGACCCTAGTAAAGTATTTAATACTAGTATGATCGATATGGGATTGATAATGAGCGAGCCGAGTTCCGAGTTTCTTATCATTGTCTTAAGGATACGACTGATGAACCTAGACTCGGAAAAGATGCCCACCAGAGCGCCTTGCATGCCATATGTATCACTTCCCATTTCCTGAAAATGGCGTCGTGAAAAGTCGCTTATTCTTTTACCGATCACGTGACAGAATGCCAAGGCTGAAAATGGGTAAAAAATAGTACGGAGCGATCTGAACCAAGTGCTCAACAGACAAGGTAGGTGCGGCAGCTTCAACAGTATCGTCTTCCGTCAGGCCAAGTCACTGCTATGGTCATTGGTAGTGCGGCAGGCTTCATAGCTTTTGTCATGTCAGTCGTGATTCTTAAGATCAAATGCTTCTCGCCTTTCACCAAGAAGCAACACTCGAAAGCATTCGAGCTTAAGAGTTCAGAAAAACGTGGATTGGTAGCCCCAGACCATAACCATGAGCTTGATGGCACAACGCACAAAAGGTACGAAATCAATTGGACAAAACTTCCCAAGCACGGAATCGACGGCAAAATGCACTTAGCTATGAAATTGAAGGAACAAGACTTTCAGGATATGAGGTCGACAGTGAATGAGAACATGAACTCTCAGCATTGGAGCCCTGTGCTAACAAGCTTGCACCGTCCGGGCGTAAATGATAATTGTGATTTCCTACGCAAATCTTGTCGAGCGCCCTTCGGTGAGTACGTTACCTTTCGCTCAACCCTGAACCAAGCTCTTGCATGCGATCTCGTGGATGGTCAATGTGGACCAGATGCAAAGAGTAAGAAATGTGGTCATCAACAGCTTTTCGGATACCCCCCACCTCGATACTACTGTGCACCCATTCAGATGTAGGGAGAGTAGGGAGATAATCCACAGAAACCGTGTCGTAACTCGCGAACCGATTCTGCGCATCTACGCCAATCATCGACAATACAGTTCCGGGCCAGCAAAGCGGCTAGCGCTTCGAAGTCAATTCCGACATACGCGCTGTTGACTCAGTGAACTTCAAGGCCAGACATAAAGAGAAGTCTGTAGATACGTACGCGCCGCATGAATGCAATTCCATGTGGTGCCATCTGCGAGAATTTTGTATGCAGATTGCTCTTCCCCCAAAAAGACGTGATGTTTTTGGTCAAACACTTCACCACAAGAGGTGATATGCCTGACCACTACTTGTGCCTTGTTTTCATCGCCCTTTTCAGTTTCAGCGTTTCCGCAGTCAGCATCCCGCAAAGGATCAACTCCACCAACATATTCAATGTAACCAATTTCAAGCTCAACTCAGGGTTAGGCGTTTGCGATCCTCCCCTATTATCTATAGACAAACGCCCAACTTTCTCCGATTGCAAAGACGCTATCCGCCGTCGTCTTCCCAGCAGTCCCGACAAAGGCACGTTCCACAGCGGCGGCCACAATGATGCATACAGGCTCCCACTTTACGAGTATTGGAGCAGCTGCAGTGTTACTATAATCGTTGGAGGACATTTTTCTACCACAGACGTGTCTAGCTGGTTGGAAATCAGTCTCGCCGCGACAGAATTGAATGAAGTCTGCCAGGTTGGTGAATACACTGGTGGCAAGATTATGGCGGGAGCTACCAATAAGATTTGGATCAAACTTAGCAAGATCGATATCAGTAGCACACTAGATAGCGAGGGGAGCTGGGACTCAGTCGTCAATGTAGACAAGGACCAGTGATGATTGATGGTATCGGGTGAGATCGTTGAGCGCTGAGCTGCGCTGAGCTCAGATATATTGAAGGACACTCTAAAGTCAAAACTAGCGTGTAGGCTCCCTCGTCGAATTGTTCAACATTAGATCCATGAGGAGTCATACTTTGAGAGAGGTACACATTGTGGCCGGTTAGTAGACTCGTTGGGAACATGACTTGAGGAAGCGAAGCACTGCCAACGAAGATTTTTGTTTTGATCTCAAAATCACCGGTCAAGAGAAAGTTATTACTTAAGTACCTCAAGAGACCCATGCCAAAAAGAGACTAGCCCTTACTCCACCCAGTCCTCGTGATCACTCCCAAATCCAACTGCTAACGGAGCCACTATTTCGTAGCCTACAATGAGCTTCTCACAAAAGAGAGCTCACTAGCTGATATGTCTCTCAAGTATTCAGAATCCAGCGAGACGATAGTAGTGGCGAAAGGCAGCCTAATTCTCCTACTGACTTGCGTTGTGTCTAAAAAAAGGAAACCGGAAGTAAATCAACTTCAAGTACTGAAAATTCGGCGTTTCATACGACGAAATTTCGTACTCGGAAAGAAACAATATCTCAGAGCTCTTCCACCACTTTCAAAATCAAATTCCAAGAAGCTTACCTATCTAACAGGGCCTTCCACGGTCCAGGACTTTGTAACTCAAGCGTAATGCAACGAATTATGCGTCGCGCTCTTCTTAGCCGAGGAATTGAATTCACTCAATTTTAGCAACCGCGAGAGATGAATAAGCAACTAAGAAGCTGCGGTGGGGAAATACTCAATAAACGGCTTTTATATACGTATACAGCAAATAGAAATCAAAAACAACGATTAACGTAGCAGATGCTCGACACCAAATGATTCCCCTATCCAGCTTCCATCTCCTTAAATCCATACAGCCCCTTCAAAGTCGTATGATGAACAAGCCTCTTCGTAGCAATAACAAAGGAATCATTCATCTCCGGGCCTAGTGAAAACCGTCAACTTCGTCGCAATGACAGCTTCCCTGGAAACCGAACTTTTGTAGCTATTCAGTTTTGCTAGTTGAGATTCACGTTGTGTAAGCGGCACTAGGGTTTCGACCCAGGTCTTGGATCCATGGCGTACTCTATACACAAGAGTAGTAATTAGAGTAACCGTATTTGAGAGCGTTAGCTTCTCTTTCTCCGCGGTAGCGCTGAGGACAAAGAGGGCGAGGGAGATGAAGGCTGAGGCTGAGATTCAGAGACGTATGGTAGGTGGTTGTTTGGCAATGTGTTAGGGTTTAGTAAGTCGGTATTAGGTGCAAGTGAGTGATGGAATGTTTGATCTTCGACACGGGCGACGAGGTTGTATATAAGTATCTTAAGGATAAAAGGGGGCAAGGCGATAAAGCCTAGATGAACTCAGTCGTGTAACCAGGATCAGGTATCTTTATGCCGTCTTCTCCAGAATAATCCAATGTAGTCAAGGGCGATTGACACTTCTTGTCGTAAGGCACAATGATTATACAGTAGTAATAAGGCACATTGGAAGACCGTACGTTGGGTCCTATCAATCAACATCAAGAAAGAAGAAATTAGATTCATATACATTGCTGAAGGGGACAACGTATATTGTAAAGCCACAAGTCACGCCCTTCCCAATTACATGTGGTAGGGAATATGTTAGGTCCGTACACAAAGGTGATTCGAGTAACCGGACTTTCTGCGAACGTATACATTCACCATCTATGAATTATAGCATAAAACTCAAAGGTTCACAGAACAGAGTATGGCAATCAAACATACTCTTGTTGGAGGATGTCATGATCGAATGTTTGCTCATGTAATATCATATCTACAACCGTCTGTAAACTATAAGCAATCAAATCACAGGGGCAGTAAGCTTCATTCAATGTTACACGTAAAGAGAGCGAAGACAACAATCCAAGCAACAAAATACTCCTGCCTACCAAAGGCCACAACTCCCAAGATTATCATCACCTCAAGCCAGATCAAATCGCTCTCATCAGTCAAAGCAATAACGATCATTCTCGCTTCGCTTTGAAGTACATCAAAGTTACACAAAAGTTCCCTAAAGATTGAATAATCAGTCAATACTAGCTTGATTCCCGTCAACAACCTTGTGCGGCAGTATTGAAGTCTCTAAACGCTAGGTACTAGCTCTTACCTCTACCATCACCTACCTTGATCTACCACGACAAAGTACTCGGATCACAAGTTGTCATGAAGCTGGGGAAAAGAGTCTCTGTTTGATAGTCAGATATTTAGTATGCGAATCGTATCAAAAAGCCATTCTCGCCACAAAATTCTCCGCATCTGACTTAACGAGGAATCCCCCATTAACCACCACTACCGCATTACCCCAACACCAACAAAAAAGAGCAAGAATCCAACGAAACCTTCACCACATCACTAACCCTCAAACAGAAGCAGCGATTTCGGAGCATGAGCTCCCTTGCTAGCAGTCTTGAAAAAATTATTATATGCCGCCTGTCTAGATTTGAAAACCGCAACCGGCGGCACGGTTGCGACAACCGTCATAGTCGTGGAAGGGGACTTGTCCACCTCAGTAACGACGGTGGTAACGTTGTTTGTTTCAGCGGCCGTCATCCCCGTAGCGTTGAGGCAAGCGTTGCCATTGATAATAGAGCGGAGGTTGAGAAGCGCATGGTGGTTGATTTGAATGGCTGTGGTAGGTTTTGGCAGGGGATGTTTTTGGGAATTGAATATTTGTGGGGATCCGCGGCGAGGGAGGAGACTTTATGGGGATGTTGAAGAGAAGCAACGACTGCAGAGTCTCTTCGACCGACGAATAGGAATGGTCTTTCTAGTGAGGTTATCTGTTCTTCTTGTCTCCTTGAAGTGAAGTAACAAAGATTGGCCTAAGGGCATAAGGGGAACAAAGCGCTCCATGAAGCAAATTATCTCATCTTTCTTGCTCCGATTGTTCGAAAATCGCCTTCACCTTGTGTCTCGACCGCACTGGGCGCAATAAGATCAATATGCTGTCTCAGAAAAGATATCCGATTCTCAACAGCCTTCATTTGCAATCTTGAATTCTTTGTTACCTCAGCACTGGGTCAAACCATCAGCTGCTCACGCACGTTTTCTCACCACAACAATGCACTCTTTCTCCTGTTACGCCAGGATAGTCAAGTATGGTGACTCGGTCAGGTCGATTATTCCAATGGGACCCTTCTCGATCAAACGAGTAGTGTTCCGTTAGCTTCCTATTCCATCAAACGGGCGAGCTTTGAGTTGATAAGATATAGACGTCCTAATTGATCACGTTAATCCTGCTTACCTCACAGGGCGTTCTGTTTGATCGAGTGCCTCCTAGCGTAGTTTGATCGGCTAATTTAGTCACAAAGTACACCCTAATACATAGTTCTTTCATATAGTTGTTGTCCACCGCCTGTCGTAAAGCACAATTTTTACGTATTGAAACAGAACACTGAACAAAAAAGTACGTCACGTCCATCCAAACAATTATCAGCGCAAGAGCCGAAGACTTTGACTCTCACGCACTAACTTTCGATTTTTTAGACGAGAATATACTACTATATATATACTTACTAGCTAATATGGAACCTATAATAATAAACCCCTCCAACTAAAGATCCTCAAGAGCTTATGTACGATTAATCGCTGGCTCTAGTGGAGCATTCTCGCCCAACAAAATTCATCACTGAACGTCCTCCTGTTGCAATCTTCATTCATAATCGTCTCTTCGGGCGAATCAGCTTTGAGCAATCTCAATCATTTCGTAGTCCATCCGCTTCCAACCCGCCTTCAGATCACCAGCACAAAAACCAAATAGAAAATTTGATCTTACAGACACCTCGAGGCTTAATCATCATGCCTCAACAGCCAACATGCCAAACACCACCCCACCCCCTTATCAAAAACCATCACAACCGCCCAAACCATCACCACATCATTGACCATCCGGAAGCAGCGATTTCGGCGCCTGTACACCCGGTCAGCTCGAGTCACAAGGAAATTAGTATATGTAACCTCTTTAGCAGAGTCGACTGCGGCCGGTAGTACAGTTTCCACAAAACCTATAGTCTTGGAGCGAAAATTATCGGTCTCGGTGACGACGAGAGTCATTCTGTTTCAGGAGCCTGAAGGTTTGAGCGACGGCATTGCGGAAGAGGAGGGTTATTGAGACGAAAATGGGGGTGGAGAAGTGCATGGTGGTTGTTGATCGATTGGGATAATGTGGTGGATTTTAGTGTGTAACGTTTGGTTTGGCATTGCTTGAGTGTTTGTGGTATTCAAGGGATGAGAGGGGAAACTCTGTGGAAAGGGAGGGTTGAATGACAACAAGAACAGAAGGGTCTTCGTTCGATGAGCATGAATGCGTCTTTCACTTCAAGTTGGTTCCTCTTCTTATCTCCTCGAAATAAGTCAACAAACCTTGGAATAAAATGTTAGGGCTACCCTTCGCCAAGTAACACAAGATGTATAACGGAAACATGAAAACAATACGCTACCTCGAGCAATATATGATACCAGAATGAGAATAAGGGAGACAAAGGTTATGGGATTTTTCCTAGCCTTGGGCTATGGACCGTCTTTCGTGCGTGACCCTTGCCCAATGTCCTCTTTAGGCTGATGTTACCGTAAAGCAAATTTATTCGTTTTGTGCTGCAGCCACTTCTGTCTAGCGGCTCAGCATCAGCGAAAAAGATAATTTCAAATATTAATTGCGATCAGGCACTTTCAGAGCGCAATCACTATTGATTAGCAGCCGATAGGCCGTGGTAGCTAAATACCCAAACTGTTAACGCCACATCGCTTGGTCGCAGACAACCCCCCGATGCTTGGTATGTACATAGCCAAAAGACGCGTCGCTACACGCTTGCAAACAGTAGAATGAGTCTGGTATCGTTTCAGATAAGAGAGACATGGCGGAACAGGGTCGACAGCAGCGGAAGCGGTCAATCGTAGATTCCATCCACCAAAATTACCGGGAAAAGACACGCAAGTCCTTGTCCTTTTAGGTCCTAGTGTAGGGACTTTGACTCAGGATGCGTGTGGACATAGCCGCCATGGTGGACTTCAGCGTGTGGGTTGGGATCGTGCTGAACGATGGGCCTGTGAGCGCTCCCCGTTTGGTTGCCAGGCATCTCCGAGGCGCCTGAGACGTTGGATCCAGTCATGGCACCAGTGTGGTATCCAGTGTGGCCGTGATCAACGCCCGATCCGATCATAGTAGAATCCCTCGTGTTATCCCCAGTATATTGAGGCCCAGCGGTATAGCCATCGGTATAGCCGTGAGTCTGAGCAGGTACGGTCGGCTCAGCGTACTTGGTGTTTGGGCCGCCATATCCGTCAGAGGCCACGGCAGTATCATCTGAAGGCCGCATAGTGCTATTGCGGTTGTTGTGGTGGTGTTTCTCTTCCGCGAGAGCTCCGGCACCGACCGCTCCGAGCTCGGCGTCGTGCATACTCTTGCTCTTATTCTTGTTGTTCTTGCGTTGCCAGAAACGCTGCTTGCCGTAGCCAGAGGTGTAGTTGTTCGAAGGGCCGGGGCCGTATCGTTTTTCGCGCTTGTGGGCTCGGGAGAGGATGATTTCGAGGGCGGCGGAGACGAGGAATAAGAAGCTGGACATACAATCAGCCGTTTTCATCGGAGACCCGGATTGAGGACTCACGCTCCAATGATAGCAACGATGAAAGTCACCCTCTCCAATTGGCAGGAAAGGCGCTCACCAGGCCCAATGGGCGAGTTGTTGACACCGCCGCAGCTGTTCTTGCCGCCTTTAGCGAGGATGGCAATGGCAATGAAGCCACCGCAGAAGACGATATCGAGGACAAGCCCGAGGAAGGAGAAGAAGGTGATGCCTCCGAGGAAGAAAGTGAGGATGACGGCGAATGCGGTGTAGATGACTGCAGCCCCTGATATTCCCTCGACCGCTTTTTCCCACTTGGGGATCGCGGGATTGCCGGCTCGTCGGGCGAGGACTGCGAGGCTATCAGTAGATGTGGGAATGGTTTTGGGATATGATACTGACCAGCTAGATAGTATGAGAAGATGCCCAGGATGAGTGCAGATATCATGAACTCGAGGATGCGGAGGAAAGAGGCACCTGCCCGCGTGCCCAACGCGAGTTTCGACATGTTGGAATTGGTAAATGGGATGTCGACCCAAGAAGATGTGGACTGTTAGTGGGATGTCAATAGATGAGATGCAGATGGACAAGAACCGGGCGAGCAGGAGTGAAGTTGATGTAGGAATCGTGGGCAGCTACGTAATTATCCTATGGAGCCACCAAGCCAAAACTTTCTCGTGATGCCCTGTTTTTCGCGCCAGCCCAAATCAAATTACGTTGACTGAAGTATGGCGCCGCTTAAATGCCGGGCATTCCATGATGCTATCATCACTACCTCTTACGACTGTACTTTACCTACACTACAATACTTACAACGGTTCTTATGGCGTCAAGTTCGAGCCCGAGCCCATTATGATCATGCGACTATTCCAAGTTCTTCACTCTTCTTTGGAACGCGGCTGCTTCCATCGTCATCCCGGAATGCAATAAGGTTCTGATGTCGATCTGTGGCTTGACCTTGAAGAGGCTGTGCACGAGCTTGCCCTAAAGAGGGAATCAAATTGTCAAAACAAGATCTTGACCCTTGCTGATGCATTCTCAGCTCCTGCATCAGAAGCCTCAGGATGTGGCTTGTATGATATCGTATAAGGCGAAGTTACAAACCATTCTCATTCGGACTATCCCATGAAGACAATCGTGCAGATACAACAAGCGCGAGAATCGAATGGGAGCACCCGGCCAACGCCTAGTTGCTTGGCAGCAGTGTACACAGCCCCGAGGTACCTAAAGTAGTACTGACAATGCCAGTTCTCCCCTTACCCCTAGACGTACCCCACTGGTATTGTTCTTGTTTTCTGCGAATTCCATATAAAGTCTGACCGTAACGAATGAGGATTAGCTCTGGATTGATAGCCTCACAAGGAGCAAATCTAGTCAAACTGCACTAGCTCTTAGCAAGCTAGCATGCACGGCATACATGATGCAGTCGGTATTTTGCTTAGCGAAGACCAACAAATTGGTAGACGCATAGAAGTAGCTTCATTGTTGGGACGAGGTGATGCACGACCCCTGCACTTATAGCAGAAATGCAGGATAAGTAGACTACGAGAGGTTGATGTATGCAGAGTAGAGAGGGCCGATAGAATCGAAAGTAGTGGTGCAAAAGAAAAGAAGATGTAAAGCAGAATCGGACCAGAAAGACGGAAAAATAATGTGAATATGGATTGATTTTCTATACAATGATGTGATAGCAGGATGGAGGTAAGGAAAAGATTTGTGCGATCACCGTCGTATGCTGATCGACAACAGTGGAAGGAAACCACTGAGGCTATCAAGGTCATATACGGTCGACGCCTACCCATTAAAGATAGAAGTAGCGCGTCTTAGATCCGAACACGTGAAGGCGAACATGTCTCAAGAGCCCAGTAACCATGTGTTCATGAATCAGCATGGAAAACATATGTAAAACAGCCAGCCTGAATGGAACCTCCCATACCGTCATTGAAGCCTGGAAAGTATCTTTCAATTCTGTAGAAGTCAGGAGGAAATCAGGTACTCACATTCAGTGTAACAATTGTTGAGAATCGCTGCGCAAATCCAAGCGACTGGGGCTTTCGGATCAACATGAGATTGTACACAGGGAGGGCCAATTTGCAAATTGCAGCCTTTTCTCATGCACACTGGGCTAACGTGGGTTCGCGGCAATTTCTCGGCTGGAAGCCACAAAATCATTCTCAGGTGGAATATATCGGTCTTTGGTGTCACGTTAGGGCATTCGGCTTCATTCATAGACGGAACAATATCCCGGAGATGGCGGAGTCCGGGAGGGTAAGAACAATCCGATACCTTTCCCATTATAAACTTATCCTTGAAACGCCAGAATCGTAAGCAATCTGAGCTATCGATGAGAACGGCTGGCCGAAATACCATATTGTCCCGACTACGAAGCCTTTGGAATGGACTTGACTAACCTGTTCGACAAGTTGCTTGGCCCATGTCTCGTGGCACTTCCATGGAATGAATTATTTTTGGCTCAGTTGTTTGGGTATAAGGCGCCACCTGGTCCTTCAAATCTCAACGAGAAAAGTTTTCAGGTGCTTTCCGGTGGTATCGACGACAATTCCAATAAGCTTAGCAAATCCAGAGACTCCGTTCATACAACGAAGGAGCTGGATATTTAGAGCAATTCGTAACTTGGAAGAGAATGGGGGAACTTGATCTCGTAGACCAACATCCCATTGATCCATGACACGAAACAACTTGGTGGCTCAAGCGGTGCAACCTGGATGAGCTCAAGTTTAGCATATCGTGGGCAGCCCAGGTCGTCCAGAATGCAAGAAATTTCTCTGATGCGTTTGATGTTATACTAGTCCTCGGGAATGGGTGGATTCGGTGTTGCTCCTGAACGCTGTCTTGGTTCGATAAGGAAAAATGAAGACCGGCATCCTTATCGAGGTCTTCGGCCTCGGAAAGTTATTCCTGCATTCTTTTCTGTAGTGAATACGGAAGTGATGCGTCTCCAGCCGAGAGCATAGCATCTCTGGTACTGTACTCATATTGCGAGATCTTCGTATTTGCCCTATATATCGAAGTGCGGCAAACGTTGATCGAAATGCTGAGCCTGCGCCACTGCCTGGGTGACTTCAGGTAGAAGTGTCTGTAGAAATATGGTTTGAAATCACCCGAGGTGCTTTCGTCATAGGAGCTAGTTACAACGAGACAAGAGATTGGAAGTTGCTCGCCTGTAGTGTATATCTCTGGAAAGAAATTCTGTGAGGTCTCAAAAAGACTTGTAGGTTGAACCTATATATGTTGACGCTCGCCCTTGAGTTTTCTTTTTATCGGACGAGGCGTCAAAGAGGGCTGCTTTACGCAGCTAATTACGTCCTTATCGTTTCACTACTGGTAGGTATCGACAATCTCTTAACGGCCGTGCATATCCTCCTAGCGTTATGTTCCCTCTGGTATCGCTTGTATCTTGACAACAAGATCTTATGTCGTCGAACATACAGCTTAACGGTAGCGTCAACTTCGACAGCCCCAATAGCAATCCGTATCATCCTATGTTCACAACCCAAGAGTGTAGTTCTAAGTCGAGTATCCCGATCTGTCATGAGACCTAGGTTGTCGAGTAACGGTATCATAGAGCTCGAATCAAAATGTCATTCTGGGGGACCGGGATCGTGAGCAGTCTTCTTTGTGACGAATCGAGAGGAACACTTTGAGGCCATGCTCATGGCCAAGATGGCCACGTTCATCTTACATACTTCTAAGAAATCGGCGATAGCTCCGAGAGGTACGAATCCCGGTCAAGCATTCGGAGCATTTAGTGAATCTAGCTGGCTTTTGCTAAGCTCGGCTATCGTACCTTAAGCTCTTCCGTGCATGCAAAGCCCACAACTCAGACCTACAATGCTATCACACAGCTTGCTTTCCCAGCAGATCACCCGTCGAGTACACCTTATGCCATGACCGTCTGATACCCCACCACACCACTCATAATAATTTGCACCAGCTCTATCACACTCGCCACCTCACCACCGATAGTCCTCCCCTTCCCTTGCTCTTTATCCTTTCTGCAGTACCCAATCGTGTAGGCCACACGGCCGGCGCACCAAGCGAGGCCCAAGCCTGCGCTCAAGACCGGATATCGTAGGCCCCCAACCAACAGCCCCACCAAGAACTGCGGCTGGTGTTCTAGAAAGTTTGCGTGTGCGCGCTGGGCGCAATTAAATAGGTATTTTTCTTTGGATTCTTGGGCTTCGGCGTGCGTGCAGTAGGCGTTTGGGTAGGGGACTTTTGCGGCCTTACGGAATTGGCTGGTGTTGATGGAGTGCCAAGAGGCGACGAAGGTGGAGAGAGTTGCTGTGGCGAGGACATAGCTGAAGAGATGGAGTGTTAGTGAAGGTCCAAATGAGTAGGGGTGGAAGCGGAGGGGATGTACCCGTATTCTTTGGGGACGGTGAGGGTGAGAGACATGGTGGCAGAATAAGTGCTAAGTGTTCTGTGTGGCTTGGACTGTAGAGAGTATTGAGATTTGCAAAGCCAAGCATTGGATTCTTGACTCAGGGGGAAGTGGTCCAGATATTATATAAACACGGAGATTGAGGCTCTACCAGTCGGGTAGCGATTGACCCGGTTGCCGAGAAGGCAGCAACAAATCTACTTAAACGCACCGATTGAGAGAAGAACGACAAGACAATCTCTGCGGTGTGTTAGCGCATCAGTAAATCTTTGATAAGTTGATAATTGCGTTGACGCAGGTATGGGTAAGGTAGGCATCGACCTTGCTTGGTATGTAGTGTCCAGATCTCGCGCATCGTAGATTACTGGTAATACTCAAATTGCTACGAAGCCGCAAGAAAAGTTCGATAGCATTTTTCATTGCATGGTGTACGATACATTGTGAACAACGTCAAGTCTAGGTGAGGATAAAAACTAGCCGATGTGGGTCGGGCGGGAACAACACGGTGCTGACAGGAATGAGGTATCACTACTACTAAGCTGATCGAGATCTTGACTACTTGCGACTCTCGAAAATCTTCAAAAGGCCTCAAAAGGCCTCGTTCAATCATTGTGTCCAATTTTATCGCATGCCTTCTTCCTTTCAAACACTGGTCTCAATCCGACCGTCCAACATTATTACTACTCACCCTCTCGATACTTACGCACAACCACTTTTTGCCGTCCGTCTGCCCTTACAAGAGTATCGGTCTCATAAATATTCCCCGCAGTTCAATCCAGCGTCGTCCAAACAGCGTTGAAGCACTTCTTAACATATTTCCCGAAGTCCTCTTGCTTTTCCTTTGGTTAAGCCTGTCGTGGGGCGGATCATGGTTACACAGACCTTGAAGACAAATTACAACGTCTGACCACCATGTTACTGCAGCTTCAACAACAGAAAGTATATTAAGCCTACTGAGCGCAAATTTTCGCTCTGGATTGAGCGAGGCTGGGGCATTGTGAATGAGCACAGAGTCTGAGAAGCATTGTGAAGCGAGAGATATGGGGAAAAGGGCCTCTTGTAGGAAGCATATATATCCCGCAGGTCTTCTACGACACGTTCGTCGCACGGGTAATCAGTGCCAGCATAGTGAGGTCCCGTAGGCCAGTAGAAAAGCTCGTAGGTTCGGCGAGTAATCATCAGCCATCGACCAGAATTCGCGAAGAAGTTGTGGATGTCTGTGATTTCATCCAACGGCATTCTGCAGTAGTGTAGCTGAGGTGATTTGCGCTGAGATGTTATGCCCAGTGCCTGAGTCCGCGACGTGACGCGTACAGTGATAAGTTGAAGGCCGTAGAGCGGTGATACTAAAACTGAGATTGTGTAGCACCAAGACCCAAAGAACCAGTGTCATGAAGATGGAGGTCACGATGCGATGTTCGAACACAAGCCATTGACTTGGGAAGGGATCCTGAATCTTCATATCATGAGATTGCGTTCAGAAAGAGGATGAAGTAGCGTCACTTGGGTCCAGAATATGCAAGCTGACCAAGAAGAGTGTGAAGCATCTGATTGACTTAGAACCTCGAACCCCTCTTACTCGCTCTGTACATTGTATATCCCACATAGCCTCCAACACAGACAACTCCAAAAAGAATTATCTTCAGATAGAACCACCTCCAGCCACCCTTCTCCTTGGTCCCTCCAGGATTGTACGGTTTACTCTTCACCTTTTCGTCTCTTCCCGCACCTCGGTCCTTGCGTATATGTAAGTTGTGTGACGACACTGCAATGATATCGTGGTTGTCTGTTAGCTCTCCAGTCTCAGCGCTGAAGCCAAGGTATGCTGTTTGAGGAAGTTTGATCTGTTCTGTCTCAAAGCACTCGGTCCACTCGTCCACGGCTTTGTATTGAATATCCACGCGGAGAGATGTCTCTGCGTAGTAGGTTAATCGGATCTTGGTGGGGATGGTGCCGCCAGTACGGAGACCTCGTGCCTATGTTCTCCTGTCAGCAATCACATCACTTTCTTCAGTGAGCCAGTAAATACCGAGCACCCAGCCAACTCGTTGGCCTTTCCATCATGGTCCTTGTCATATGATACCGAGCTATTCCCCAGCATAGCCATGACATACGGGAAGGTCACACCTGGCCGTTGGTTTTTGTACGTATCGATGAAGATACCCAAGCCATTGAAGTTGTCCGTATGTCCAAAGACCTTGCCTGGCTTCCCTCTTTCTTCTATCAACCATATTGCCATCCCATCTCCATGTAGATGACCCTCTTTGCTATGTATTTTGAATTCGACTTCGATTTGCCAATTCGTCGCGGTCATTGGCATTCGGGAGAAGAGCCATCCTGACTGTGCTTGGCGATCTGATGTGAGGCGTATGTACCTGTACGCCAAGTCCTCAGGAAAGCTCTCACTTTTTCTGGGACTGTAGAGCTCTTACTGATCCGCTCGTACTATCGTGTCTTCTCCAAACTCAAAATATCGACTTTGCATGTCAGAGTCTAAGTATGGCTATTCCTTTTGAGTCAGCCTTCGCTCTTCATGACGAATGATCCTTAATCGATGGGGCTCGATCGTTGTGAGTGACTGACGGATTGAAGACTATGTGACCGTAACTGTATGCAACGATTAGCAACGGTTCAACTCACACGCCCTAATAACAGCCTCTCACAGGAATCTGTCTGACAGCACTCTGATCCACCGCCGCCGTCACGCCCATACACCAAACCAAAAGCCCCAGCAGTGAAGCTGGCCATGATGGCAGTATCATCGTTTCTCAAAAAAAAACAGTATACACCGCAGCATTCGGTCTAGACAGCCTGCAAAGGGAATGTGTCAAGGATACATGAGAGAACAGAGCACAGACGCGCGCGGCGAATAAAGGCCATGTTTCACTTCTGTAAGGCCAATTCGTCCAGGCTTCGCCAAGGATAGTTTCCCGCCGCGGCTCGGGGTTACGGTCGGCCCGGGGAGCTCCCAAATTATTTTGGCTTGGAGCTCTGGTGAATATCAATGTCAACACCACGTCTTGTATCTGAGTAAATACGTTCGAATTATCGACTAGCCACTCTATCAATCTCTGTTCCCAATTCATCGCCTGCCAGCCATTGCTCTTCACCATACAGTGGCGCTGATCCCCTCACATCCGCCACCATGGACACCCTAAATAACTCCATGAGCTCCTCCTCCGATCCCAAAACCGCAATAGTCAATCAAATACGGCAAGAAGCCGCGATAAACAATGCCAGACAACTAATTGATGTAAACTTCCTCCATGGCCACTTTGTCGTCCTGTCTATTGCTCCCCCCGCTTCGCTCTCGCAGCTCTCTCTGACAACGCCATCCAGAAAATGAACTCTCACTGCTTCGAAAAATGCATCCCAACGCCCGGCAGCTCATTATCGAAAAAGGAGGAAGGCTGCTTTACAATGTGCATGGAAAAGTATATGGCGACGTGGAATACGGTTAGTCGGAGTTATATTGCGAGGATACAGAAGCAGGCGGCTGTGGGTGGAATCGAAGGGGGAGGAGGAGACTTTGGGATGTAAGGAAGAAGGGAGAGAGTTTTGAGGCTATGAGGAGATGGAGGGGATGTATACTATGGATTCGGTATCAGGAGAGGGACACCGCAGCACTGCATTGGGAGGCATGACTAGACACCACTCGAAGGATTTATTGTATGTTATAGAGGGAACACTAAAGCAACGTCATGGACAGCACAGGAAATCTAGTATCCTTGCAACGCCGAAATCCGGGAGAACATCCACCCTCCTTCGCTATGCTCATTACCAGAGCTGTGAAATGCAAAATCGCTGAATCGCTGCGTTCAAATCAGCTCCTGGGCTCAGCAATCGCCCTCTTAGGCGACTGTCCCATCAGATTCTTCTGCCTCTCCATGTAGTCCCTCACAATGACTGTACAGTGCACCTCCTCACATAATTTTCTCCTTCTCTGCAGCGGCAACTTTCCCGCAAATTCCAATCCACTCGCCCTCTCCACAGCCTTAATAGGCACCTCGAAATCCCGCAACGGCTTATCATTCGCGATAGGCGCGTTTGGCAGCACGAAAGCCGCCAGACTGACATTCCCACCTGTCTTACCGTCCTCGGCGAAAATCACTTTGTAGAAATGCGTCGGTACCGAGACGTTCGGTGGGTTGCCGATGACTTCGTAGGAGACTTTCCATTTTCCGCTGTCGGGGTCGCGCTTTGGGAGGTAGAGGGGACCGGTTACGATTCGGATGCTGGGATAGTCGTTCGTTAATCGCCGGCAGAAATCCTCGAAATGTGCCCAGTAGTCTCTGTTGAAGCCATCGCCCACCTGCGGACACATATTGCTCAGCAGGAATGTCTGGTCCAGCGCGTTCTGGCTCCATTTCGCATCTGCGGCGGGGACTTGGTGCCCTCTGTCGTAGCCTGAGCGGAAATAGTCGCTGAGCTTTGCTCGAAATTTGGCGGGGATGGCCTCGTCTTCCACAAAGTAGGAGTGCTTGCGGTCTGCGTTATTCACTGAGAGCGAGGCGGGGGTGATGTGCTCGGCTACCCACTGGGGATTCCGCATGCGCCGGTCAAACGCAGAAGTTGTGGAGAGGGTCGGATGGAGATCGTTGATTGGGCCTGGGAAACCGTATTGGAAGAGGCCATTTGGGTTGACTGGAGGGCCGATGTCTTTGAGGGGCTTAGGGTACGCTGGAACGGGCATTGAGTTCGGTAGGGAGGTGGGCGCTGATGGGCGAGTTTTGCGATCTGACCGAGAAGAAAAGATTGCGGCTGTAGCTGCGGCGCCCGTGGCTGCTGAGATGCCTGCTATGATCGCGAGGGTGGTCTTCGACATTCTGACATTCACCAACGGGTATTTGATTGTTGCTGAAGCAGTGAGGCGGGCATACAGCCCTTATGAAGCCCTCATTGTGTACGACCAGGCGACCAAGAAGGCAGGCGCGTGATGGATCGACGTGTCTGATAGTTGCAGGAGGCCCTCCACCAATCATCTGGTCAGGCGCCGATCCATTCGAGGCGAGCCCTAGCGCGAGATTTCTGCCAAGCTTTACTTTTGACTTTACCGCATTCGTCATTTCCTCATTGAGTTCCATATCGCACTTCCAAGCTTCAACGTCTATCCGAAGCACCTACTTTTCTATTCTTATAAATACCTACAGATTGCCTTTCACTTCTCCAATACTGCTTACTTTCGTGTCATTCGGGTTTGCGGCCATCCGTAGAGAAGGTGGCGAAGATGGGCCTCGATAATGATACCCGAGGATGGATCATGACCTTCGTGAGTGGAATAGGTAGGCCGCTGTTTAGGGATTGATAGATTATTGGACTGTGAGGCTGACGGGATGCTAGCCTGTGTGGTGGGTGCCAGCATAATATGTGTAGACCTGATCATCCAACGGATTCCGGGACAGCGGAACTTCCGCATACAAGACAGTAATACCTTTCTCTCGTCCTCATTGAGTCTGAGCTTCGGCGTTATGGTGAGCTTGGCTCTCGATTAATGACTTGAGATGAAAGAGGCTGATTTCCACAAAAGTTATTCTCTTCGTTGTACAGTATGCTGCCATCTGCGAAGAAGTACTTGAGTGATGGTGGTATGGCCGCTGACGCAGCTGCGTCCACTACGATCGGTTGTTTCTTGGGTGGGGTGGTGGGAATACAATTCGTCTCACGTATATTACATTCCTATATTCCGTCACATGTCGTTGACTGCGATCATTCTCACGACGAGGACGACGGAGGCGATGAGGAGCATCACCACGACCACCACCACGCAAATGGACACGATCACAAGCACAATGACCATATATCAGAAGATACGCCCTTGCTCTCCTCTAATGATCTTGACTCCAAGGCTGGCTCAGAGCGCAGGACAAGGTCAGCAACTGGCGAGACAATTGAAAGGCTCGACGCTCCATATCTGACTCGTCCACCTTTGGGGAAACGGCCGACTCTTCTTAATCGTACTACCGCGCGAATGTCAACTTTTGTATCAGGCGCGAAAGCCCCGTGCGACGAAGGTGGACCTTGCTACGGCTACAGTGAGCCGTGTGGCCAAGAATGCTTCAAAGTCATCAGCCGAAGTCCCACGCGAGCGCCGACAAGAGCTTTTGGTCGCCTCTCAGTCTCTGGTCTACCACGTCAACCTTCGTTACTACGGACAACAAGTGCGGTTCATTCTCGAGCCAAAATTAGCAAGGCTAATGGGTATGATGAGGAAATTGCTCAAATATCGCCAAGGCCAACGATGCCAAGAGCTGCAGAATCTGCGCAAGCAGTCTTCAGAGGCCGAGAAGGGCGTCGCGGAACCCACCTTGGGACTGGAACGGTTGTAGAGGATCAAGACGAGAACGAAGATGACGAGGACAATGTCAGTCCAGGATGTCACGGCTCCAGCGACTCCCCCAGCGAAACTGCGAATGAGGCCTCGCACCATCATCACGTTCCATCTAACGCCTTTCTCGCCATCGGTCTACAGACATCCATTGCTATTGCACTTCACAAACTCCCCGAGGGCTTCATCACCTACGCCACCAACCACGCCAACCCAAAGCTAGGCTTCACAGTCTTCATGGCCCTGTTCATCCACAATATAACCGAAGGCTTTGCTATGGCACTTCCTCTCTATCTCGCCATCAACAGTCGATGGAAGGCAATGTTCTGGAGCTCGCTGCTTGGCGGGGTCAGCCAACCGCTTGGAGCCGGCGTTGCCGCACTGTGGTTCAAGATTGCTGGAAGAGGTGACGCAGCCCCTGGTGACATTGTTTACGGATGCATGTTCGCCATTACATCTGGCATCATGGCAAGTGTTGCTCTGCAGCTGTACTCGGAAAGCCTGAGCTTGACGCACAATCGGAACTTGTGCACTGCGTTTGCATTCATTGGGATGGGTATACTGGGAGTTAGCTTTGCATTGACGGCATGATGATGGGATATCCAAATCATCGTTGCATACATGATGATGGGATATCCAAATCATCGTTGCATACCCCGCTCGGTGTTCGAGGAATGGCGAGACAGTGAAGGAGTCTGGGTTTCGAGAATGGCGCAAGCTTGGGTGGGTAGTTTTTTGGATAGAGAGGGCGGTTGTCTCAAGGTGGCATTAGTAGAGATACCCGAAGAATAATTTACAAGCTCCAAACATACCAAACCCCGACTGTCTTCAAGCCATCGCCTACACCACCCAGCGGAGCCATAGACCTGGAAGAAGGAAGCACTTGCTCCTCGCCTTCGATCCCACCCTTTATACATAAGACACGAGCTCCCATCGCGTTCCCTCTTGTTAAGAATGAATATCATGTTTGTCTAGCGTGGCTTGACTCTTCATTAGCAATGTCAGTAAATACCACGAATTATCCAAAGTACTCCCGGTCCTTCACTGTCTTTTTGGTATTTATACTGCATCATCTCTCGGGGTGCCACCTCTATGATCAAGCGATCACCACCCCTAACACAAGTTCTGGCGGTATTATCCTCGTATTACACGAATAGCTCTAGCTCCAGCCTTCACTGCTGACTAAGGCATTGCTGCCGTTATCCGCAACCTTGCCAAGGAGTCGGGACAGGACAAGACATGGCAGCCAATCTTTTTCATTTTTGGGCTAAGCCAAACGGGTTGGTCAAATGCTGTAATTCAACCTGACAGCCTTCTCTGCCAGAGTCGACAGTGGTCGTCGAGCGTCAGGCGGGTAGACTGTTAGTTTGAGTATGAGGCTAAAGTCGAATTATAAGGTATTCTCCATCAGGGTTAGGGTAACGGGGCCGGCAAAAGCTGCGACTGTTACAACCGCAATTAGCACCCATTCCCCTCTCACCAAGGTGGACTCGACAACCGCACGCCTATCACCTCTTCCTATCGATCTTAATCCTCCGAAATACCTATCAACACTCCCTGTACTACCACAAATCACCTAGCCACCACAATTATTCTTATCTTCAATTGGATCGACTCCTTTCGTCCTACCTACCTGCTAGCCGAAGCTTGCCCGGCCCTCCAACATTGATGTCCCCACCATCCAAGGAGAGGCCCTAGCACCGCAAGATCCGGCGTATATCTACAACCAAGCGTCTGACCGCGTCAACCACGCCGGGACAGAGAACCGACAGATTGATCCGTCAAAGGCATAAGGAATTGGAGAACCAATTGCAGTACTACATGCCTTGACCTTGTGCCTATTCTAAGCAGATAGGCAACCTACATCTCTCTTCCAGGAACGCTCCTTGATCTCGGCAACCTGCTGCCACTATACTCCCCTGCCCTACTGCCGTCGCGTCACTGAAGCTCTGATGCCGACCCTCGGATTTCTTAAGAAGAAGAAAACAAAGGAGCATGACCAACATTCCGACAACTCTCCCGTCACCCCCACGTCTGCTGGTGGACACAAGGGCTCCCTTACATCTACATCTGCAAATACGTTAAGCTCAACCGGTAGTTCCAATAAGGAAGGGGAAACTATGCTTGTTAGTCATGGAGGCCCACAACCTACTTCAGCACCAAGGAGTGCGGGGAACGATATAGCGGTAGATATGCCCCAGCACCCATGGCAATCCGGCAACGAAGTGCTAACCTTTCCTTCACAGACCGATGGAGTACCGCAGTCCCAACCCACAGGACATACCAATGGATCCGGCCTGCAAGCAAGCTCCACAAATGCCACAACTTCCACCGCCCAATCTACCACTACAAGAACCACAAAAGGCAAATACTCGCTCACAGACTTCTCGATCAAACGAACATTAGGTACAGGAAGCTTTGGCAGAGTCCACCTAGTCCAGTCGAACCACAACCAACGGTACTATGCCGTCAAGGTGCTCAAAAAGCAGCAAGTGGTAAAGATGAAGCAAGTAGAGCATACCAATGACGAGCGGAGAATGCTACAAAAGGTCAAGCATGCGTTCCTAGTGACACTGTGGGGCACCTTCCAAGACTCAAAAAACCTATACATGGTGATGGATTTCGTAGAAGGAGGAGAGTTATTCAGTCTATTGCGCAAGTCGCAGGTCAGTCACCTTGATTATTTCGATTATTATCATCAATCCTACACCCTGTTTGACTATCTGTACTCACGCTACGAGAAGCGTTTTCCCAATCCCGTTGCCAAATTCTATGCGGCTGAGGTTACCCTGGCCCTCGATTACCTACACGCACAAGGTATCATATACCGAGATCTGAAACCTGAAAATCTTCTGCTGGACCGGCATGGACACTTGAAGATTACGGATTTCGGGTTTGCCAAAGAGGTACCAGATATTACGTGGACGCTCTGCGGCACTCCGGATTACCTGGCGCCAGAAGTCGTAGCTTCAAAAGGCTACAATAAATCAGTCGATTGGTAAGTCTTTCCCCTTGTATTCTTTTCGTATCTAGGACTCATCCCAATTTTAGGTGGTCATTGGGAATACTAATCTTCGAAATGCTGTGCGGATTCACACCATTCTGGGACGGAGGATCGCCTATGAAGATCTATGAGAACATCTTGAAAGGACGAGTCAAGTACCCACCATACATCCACCCAGACGCGCAAGACCTACTACAGCGGCTAATCACTCCCGACCTCACCAAGAGATTGGGCAATTTGCACGGTGGCTCCCAAGACGTGATGAACCACGCGTGGTTTGCAGAAGTGACTTGGGAGCGATTGGCTAAGAAGGACATCGATGCTCCTTACGTACCTCCGGTGCAAGGTGGAGTGGGAGATGCTAGTCAATTTGACAAATATCCCGAGGAGACGGAGAGGTATGGAGAGAAAGGCCCAGATCCGTAAGTCCAAATCTAGCAGCAGAAAATTCTCTTCTCCCTAACAATGTAACAGCCACGGGTATCTTTTCAAAGACTTCTAGGCGCAGATTAGAAGAATGAGACTATTGTTGCAACGCCCTTGGAGACTCACGCAATTGGCATGCGATGATGACGAATGGAGAAGATTACGAGCCTACGACGCAGACTAGGCGATGATAGTGAGCACTGAGCGGCTTTGGAAAACAGCTAGCCGTTCAGACGAGATCATTGTTTTCGCCCTTTATGATTCTGCAACCCAGCAGCCTTACTTTGGTCTGGAATACCCGGTAGGCTTATCTTGGAAATGGCGACGGATGTCTTTTGCGTGGCGCAATCTTTGAGAAATCCTTACACATGGTATAAACCATCTAGCAGAATCTGATGAATCTGTTCCGACAAGAGCGCGGTCAAGAGCAATTTTGCGGGACATTACCCCTTGCAACCCAAAGGATGCGGCATTCGTCCAGAAAATTGAGTGGCAAGCCCTGGTTCCCCCAATTTGAAGGAAACGACGATTCCCAATATGGAGAATGTCGAAAGTGGCTTTCATCATCATGCATTCGTAGGCGCTATCCAATGATCGCAATATTGGTATAATTCCATCTACGCCTTCCCCCTCACCTCTCCCCACAACCGATCCACGACCTGAAAAACCGCCGTAACGACCTTCATAGTCCCCTCGTCAATCCCTCCGCTCCCAGCTCTCTGCTGCATCTTATCCGGATGCCATCGCACCCTCTCCTTTTTCAGCACGTCTCCCAAATCCAGCTCCTCCTCATCGCTCTTTTTAGCGGCTTGTGGTGCTTTTCTGAAGAAGCGCTCTACTTCCTCTTTAGAGACGTCGTGGATGACGCCGCTTTCGATGGGCCAGGAGATGCGGGTCTCAATAGTACCAGTGCCTTCCAAGAACGTAGTCTCCCACTTCTTGACATAGCCCTCCCAAACTCCATTCCACCTATTCCTCTTCCTCCTCTCCTCTCCCCTTCGCAGCGCTTCATCCATATTAGCCTGCCATCTCCTCCCCTCCTCATCCTTCTCCTTCCGCCTCGCCCTGTCAGCCTCCCTTTTCTTCCGTTCCTCGAAAATATACTGATGGCTTTTCTCCCACATTTTGCCCCTCACATAAGTTACATATTCCTCGTCGTCCATCCTCTCCAATCTTGGATTCTCCAGGTCCTCATTGTAGTCAGGATCACCTTTGGCGGTGTAAGGCGAGTAGGTGTGGATAGGCTGGCCGTAGACACCTTCCCAGAACGCCGCACCCTCATCATCAGCCAGCGCATCAAACAATGATTCTCGGAAAGCGGTGTCGGGATTCATGAATTGCCCGGTGCGCGCGTTGGGGAGGTATGTGTCATCGTAGAGGGTGGGGTCGTCGGGTGGAGTATGCGGGCGCCGTCGACGGGATGGGTGGTGACGGCGGTGATGATGGCGGCGGGTTTGCCGAGGGCTGGAAGGGGAGATTAAACGGCGCTTTCGAGAGGGCTGCGAGGAGTCAGAGAGGGAGGGAGAGTGGGCGCGTTTTCGTTTGAAGCGGAAGGGTTTGATGGGTTCTTGTTGTGGGGGGAGTGGCGAGGGGGGAGGGAGGGGAGGATCCAAGGGCACTGGGGCCTGGAGTGGGGTTGCGAAGACGCTGTCGCTGCGTTTCATTTTGGGGTTATTGTGCCATGGTGTTGGTATGATAGAGAAGAAGAGTGTGGGCCCGCAAGTGTGGTTGAAGATTTTGGCTACGATTGCCATTTAGGGAACATCTGATTCTGGCACGACAACCTCCAGTATTCGACGTTTCTCCAAGAACACCACCTTTCACTTCACAATCATGTCCAAATTATCATATGGTCTCAATATAACGAAGAAGCCCCCATTAGGCCAGCGCCCTCCACCCGCAAAGCGAAAGACCATCTTCGACGATGATTCCGGTCCCGAAGATGGCCCAGACAAAAACGAATCCACCAAATCCATATCCACCATAGGAGGTCTCCAATCCTCCAAGCCCAAATCATCCAATACTACTCCCACTGGTCCCCCCAGCCTTCCCTCCAAACCCCCCAAAATCTCCCAATACGGCGACCTCTCCACCAAACACACCACCTCCAAATACTCCAAGTCCGCCTCTGAAATTGATCCCACCATCTACGACTACGATAGCGTCTACGATTCCCTCCACGCCCCGCCTCCCTCCTCAACAATCTCCACCCTCGACGCGGAGAAAAAACCAAAATACATGGGCAACCTACTCGCAGCAGCCGAAACGCGGAAACGCGATCAGTTGCGCGCGAAAGAGAAGATGCTGGCGAAGGAGAGGGAGGCGGAAGGTGATGAGTTTGCGGATAAGGAGAAATTCGTGACGGCGGCTTATAAGAGACAGCAGGCTGAGATGAGGAAGGCGGAGGAGGAGGAGGCTGAGAGGGAGAGGGAGGCGGATGAGAGGAGGAGGAGGGAGGGAGGTGGGATGAAGGCGTTGTATAAGAATATCTTGGAGAGGGATGAGAGGAAGCATGAGGAGGTTATGAAGGCTGTAGAGGAGGGGAGGGGCAAGGATGATAGAGGTGATTGTAAGAAAGAAGAGAAGAAAGGGAAAAGTGAGGCAGAGTTGGCGAGGGAGAGGGGTGCGATGGTGAATGAAGAAGGGCAGATTGTGGATAAGAGACAATTGCTTAGTGCTGGGCTGAATGCTGGGGCGGCGCCGAAGCCTAGACCGAAGCCAGATCCTAAGTCTGCGGGCTCTTCGAGAGCAGGTGGCGGTAGGGAATCAGCACGGGACCGAGAGACACGACTGTTTGAAGAACAGCTTCTCGGAAAGAGATCTATATCCGACGACTCGGATAATGAAGATGAGAGGGCGGCCAAGAGCCGAAAACTGGAGGATGAGCTCCTTGGCTTGGGTACGCCATAAGGTAGAATCGAGCAGTCTCGAATACCACGCTTACCAGTTTCGTTCTGTCCTCTTGTTTTGCTCTTCTTCTCCATATCGCAAATTTCACTCCACGAATTTTCATGCTATGCGTATAAGCTAAGCATTTTCCTCCACGAGACAATCAGGGTACAGATCAGGACGGCATGGCGAACTCACCTCTGTGACGCACGTGTATCAATATTTCAGCCCCAGAGAACATGCAGTTGCCACAGCGCGCTGCGCAGCTGAGCCTGTCACACTTAATTTGGCTAAGGATGCCTTTCAATGGTTCCACGGCCTGGTTGCTTTGCTGAAATTACTGTGCGGCAGTGGAGAAATTCCGTAAAGTTGAGTAGGGAAGATGCTCAATGGAAAAGGACGCTTACTTGGCCATTGCATGGCCCAGAGTTCACAAATAGTGAAGATGGCGCTCATCGATTTAACATAATTTTTTTAGTGCTCAATATCTGGTGGGAAGTTATCAATATCTGGTCGTTATGGTCTTGTTCAGTCCCACAGTCGCTCGTACGCCAAGACATTGACTTGGGAATCGCTCCAATGGTAAATTTAGAGTGCAGATTGCTCCATCCATGAAATTAGACGTTCGGTCTTGATAGTACGTGCGAAGCTGCGAGGGACCGATTGGACATTAGGGGACTCCGTGAATACATCATTGATTGGATGTACTCGTTTCGAATGTCCAGCTCATGCTGTAAGTAGGAGAAGATGGGATGACTGGAGAATTTGGTGACTTACTTCAATTCTAAAGCGACGTTAAGGCAGCACGAATTCAAGCAGCGTATGCTTTGCTCAAGATGTGTTTGCTTCGCCTCGGGTACGTTCCAGTGTCGAGTGATCGGAGCCTGCGCAATCGAGCTGCCATTCAATCGATATGGACACTTCAACGGGTCGAGTGATCTTGAGTTTATTTCTCGATCTCTACCGCTATCTCGATTCTTAGTATCTCGCTACCGCGCTAGGCGCGGGCTGGAGACTTTGGGAAAGTGAATGATTGATTAGCCCCTCACTGATCGTTCTACCAAACGACTGACAAGAACTAAACGATGTTACACAGCCAGCGCTCCTTCAGACTAGTCGCACTTTGCTACAGTCATGGCTGACGATAAAATCAGACATCTTCTATTCGAGCTAGCAAGGTTTCTCCCACGTGAAGATGGGGTTGAGGAGTATGACTGTTCCCAAGCACATATTGATGATTATCAGAGGTACAACGACCGGAACAGAAAACCCCTCAAAGACTTTGCCGAAGCAGCGCAGGACTTGAAGGCCTTTTTCGATCGGCCGTTGACTCGCGCTATCAGGGAGGCATTCCAGCGCCTCAGAACTGCAAGACAGAAGGCCCGATGGACCCCACATATCATCCTAAAGGCTCTTCACGACTTGGATCTCTCCTTCTTCGACTCTCGTCTGCGGGGCAACGTGATTGTGAGCTGGGCCAATGACGAGACTATTATTGAGAGGTTCAATAGAGACAAAGAAGTAGGGGAAGATTGGACGATTTATGGTCTCATGCTTCCAGATGGCGAAGGTCGATGTTTGGTGTATCTGAACTTCGAAACCATTCTGGATACACTGATGACAGAAGAGTCATACGCACACATGTGGCAGACAATGTTCCATGAGCTTGTGTAAGTAACCATTCGCTACCGTGCTCTACCCAAGCTTTTTGCTTTTTTGCCTGTTACCTCTGAAATCTAATCTCGCTCTAGGCATGCATATGAGTACATCACGACCGGTGCCATCAAACCGGCAGGCCACTACGACTGTTGGCGGAGATTCGAGCAGCATGGAACTAATGGCCACGGATGGCACTTTCGCTTCCTGCTGAGCTGCATTGACGATAGAGCCCATGAGTTCCTAGAAGCGTCGGCCATAGGCCAGTGGGAGGAATATCGATTAAACGTCCAGGAAGAATTGAACATGATATTCGTAGATGGCATGCGTCTTCGTGCAGAATGGCAACCTTCATCAGCAACTCCTACCCTCCAGAAGCTAAAGAAGGGCCAAAGCAGCAAATTGAATGGAGCACGTCGTCCACAACCCTCCTGCCCCCCAGTGAAGAAAGAGCCAAGAATGCTGGGACTGCCATTGCAGGATCACTTACTTCGCCATTCTTCACGTCCATCAAGCAAAGTAATTTCGACTAAGCGCCACAGACTTATCAAAATGCCAATCAACTACTCGAATACCAAAGGCGAAGACGAAGACTCCCGCTCCGCTGAGAACACGATTCTTGCAGACTGGAAGCTACTACGGCCTTTGAGGCGGGTTTGACAAAGATGAAAAACTCAAGATGGTGTCGTACATCAGCTCATCTATCCGATTACCGCTTATTTTCGTGAGACTCGGACTGTGAATTGTATCACAGGAGGGAACACGGATCGCAAATGTAAGGCAAGAGGGCGAAATCCTTGATTAACTGCAAGTCCAATCTAGACTCAGGCACTATACCTCGTCAGACGCTACAGAGTGCGGAGTGTGAACATGCAATGATCAATTCGAAAGTCTCATGCACATTGCCCCTGGAACGTATTGCTACAAAGGGTACAACTTTACGATATGGACCGTCAGCTCTTCGATCTTGAAGCGGGCCTTCTCTGTGTATGAAGAGCAATCGGGGGCTCCGTGCGAACGCTGCAACGGGTTCCAGTATTGTAGTTACTAACTTACCAAGCAAACAAGTAACCTTGTCATGAACCCCAGCTTCGTCCATTTCGTATCTTATGACTCTACGTGAATATCTTTGTACTATCCTTGATCTAATGAGTATGCTGAGAAAGGGAGAGACCGGTGGCTCATCTCTGTCTTTCCTCTGCTTTTCATAATTTCGCAATTGGTCGACCTCTAGTAAGCTTCCTAGGATGAATAGAGAGGGCTACAGGGCTAAGTTTTAATGTAAAACATAAGCACAGGAGAGCAAATGTTCGACCTATCAGCACTAGGGACGAGTCGCCGGTAGCTTATAGGTTTTTCTGAGGGTGGTTTGAATGCCCAGTCAGGTACTATAATTTGGTTGTACTGGCACAAAACACTGCCACTTTTCTTATCGATCGTGCTACCCTTGATGTCATGGCTTTCTGATAGCGGCTGTGAGGTCCATGGAGAGTGCCCGATGTGTAACCATTTGGCCAACAGTCAAATTCAAGCTACAGCCTGGGACAACGATATGGCAATTGAGTTCTGCATATGCGAGCCGGATGATTGGATTGCTTGTGCCACCTCAGCGACCACGGCCGTGGTCCACAATACTTGATCGCAAGTGAAACATCCCGCCATGTGTTTCTGCACTTTTCTGGTGACCGAGGCTGATCAGCTAACAAAAGGCATATACCGATATCGCATGGCCTTGTACTACCTTTTACAGCCGGCCAGGAACCAGAATACACGGAGCAGAGTGCTTGCGGTAGGTGTGAAACTTGCAGAACTTCCTAAGGCAGCATATCGGCCAAATAGAGCCCAGAAGCTGGTGCTGCTTGCTGCTTATGTTTGTGTACGGTGATACGGTTTTCTGTAGCACCAGCACTCCAAAGACTTCTTGCTATGTCTTCCTTCTTCACCTGCGTACCTTATACTTCCCTACCATTCTGATTCTCATCTCCTTCGATGACGACCTAATCCAACGACTCCTGAAGAAGTGCTCCAAGCCAAGATGTATCGCTACTGATCCCCAGGTGGTTACCATCATTGCCATTGTTCACACGCACCAATTCGCGATGATGCGTTCGACCAACGACATAATGCTGATTCTGAATCGACTCTAGGAGCCAGTGGAAGAGGTTTTGACTCCCAAAAACTACAAACAACAGGGCACTCACCAACTCCTGGGGGCTCAAGGGAGGAAAAACATTTGAGTGGAAGGAAAAGATTCCGCAAAGCCTTCCGAAAGGTGACTGAAGCTTGTCATGGAGACACCATGTACTACCCTTGCAGTCAAGCAATCCTTGACAAGGTCCAATATCTGTCATTCACAAGTAAAGACTGGGATGCCGTGAATATCAACCAAGCAGTCTCAGACGCCCTGCTGTACAACAGCAGAGAACCCGATTCCACGAGGAGACGCCTTATAGAACGGATAAAGACGGTCATGACTGGACCACAAAAATACGATTGGCAACCCACGCTTACGATAAAGATGTTCTACGACCTCGATCGAGTCTTCTTTGGAGGATGGCTCATAGGCAATGCGTTCGTTGAGTGGAGTGACGACAAAGATTTCATGCTACCAACCAAGTATGGTCGTTGTTTTCCAGCTAGCCACAGCGGAAAATGCTACATCTTGCTCAGCGCGTACACTTTGTTATCAGATCCTATGGAGGGTCCGACAAAACAATGTTGGTCAACTCTTCTGCATGAAATGTGCCAGAAAGTATTCCCATATTATTTCACTCATCCGTCCTCTGGATTGGGGTCACTTGGAAATGACTCCTCGTATCATCCAGCGCCTATATCATGGTCCAGAAGAAGTCGAAGATCAGCGATACGTTCTTCCACAATCACGACGCATATTTCCGGAAAATTATACATGCTGTGCACAGGCAATCCTTGGAGAGGTTTGGGTACCGTGTCATCCACAATGGCCACACACATCAATTTGATCATCTCATGAGCCATGTTTGGGGGAAACAGGACAATCGTGAGCACGGCCTATGGACTAGCAGTGAGGGAATTGCCACAGTTCTACAGACACAGAGTAAGCGAAAGATCTGTCCATTCCCTTAATTGAATAGATATGCTGATTACTTTAATTTGACCATCCAAGTGCGATTTCCAATGGCAGAGATCTCCCCAGTTGAGCGTTGGCTCAAAGCCATGGTACTCTTGATTCACCAGGTTTACATACTAGTTTTCATAGAGTAATGCCCTCCCGGCTTCTCAGAGAGCCCGACTTGCCCTGTCCTGGCACAAACATTGGATGGCAAAAACATTTCTCAACGCTGGATAGCAAAAGTCCTCTGTCTATATTGACGGCAAGATGTGCAAGATGGACGCCAGGGTGGTCTTAGCTTAGTGTTCCAGTGTCTTTTTCTGTTCCAATCTGTTCTTAAGACCCGGTCAATTAGTACTTTTAAAACATCACATTTCCGTCAAGACTTTACTGCTTATCTTTGTTTACGGTAACAGTATTCTGTGTAGCACTAGCCTTCTGGGTCTTCTCACTATACATATGTTTTATTGCTTGTTATAGTGTAAGGTGACACTGTTCGATGTATCACTAACATCCGAAAGGCTTCTGGCTATAAAGTTCCCTTTTCGCCCTCAATCAACATTCCTACTTCTTGATTTTTTCTCTCCATCAGACTCTTTCGGCGACATTCATCCTTACAGGAAGGCCCCCCAAGCTAAAATGCCTTTGGGTCCTCGTTACCACGGCGCTCGTCTCGACGAGCCGTACTACGTCGATGAATCCGATCGAAGCTATGATATTGACACCATATTATCAGAGACCTCAGGTGGCTGCGGCTTCGGATCAGATAATATTTACAACATAGGATGCTCGTCAGGGTCTTGTCCTTCAAGAGAAGACTGGGATAAATACGACAAGGCCTTTCGAACCGTAAAGGCAGACAGAGGTGCACAATATCCTTGCTCTCAACGCAAGCTCGATGAGGTTCAGTACTTATCACACTCCAACACCCATCGTCCTGTCTGCTGCACCCGCAAGGCGGTTGCCGACGCGATCAGATACAATAGCGAAGAACCTGATAGTGCTAGACGTGCTGCCATCGGAAGACTCCAAGCTGCTATGACGGTAGAGCGGCTAGACGACTGGCCACCTGATCTGACAATCAAGATGTTTGCGGATCTCGATATGGTGTTCTTTGGTGGATGGCTGCTGGGCAACACGACTGTTGAATGGGGCGATGATCCGATTAAGCTCACACCCAGTGTGTGGGGCTTTACGGAGTTGGCCAATCGCACAGGCCAATGTCGTATCGTGCTAAATGCCAAGGGAATACTCGTGAAACCGAAGATAAGCACACCTGCAAAACAAGCTTGGGCAACGTTACTCCATGAGATGTGCCAGTAGGTTTTTTTCATCCAAGCAAATCTCTTGTACCAAGTCGATCATTCGAAAGGTGACTCACGGAATCATAGTGCTTATATCATAATAAGAAAGAGACTGAGAAAGGACGACATGGATCAGAGTCATGGCCATGACGAGTATTGGCGGACGATAATGCATGCTGTACACAGACACTCGTGGCAATTATTCAGGTTAAGAGCCATTCACCATATCGAGGAGGACTATCATAGAAACCATCTCATGAGCCACACTTGGGATCAGTATGATAATTGCAGGCATGGAATGTGTGAAGGATAGATGAACAATACTACGAGAGTCTTACAACAACATTGCTCAAACCTTTTCCTTTCCTGCACTTAGGTCGCATGTATGCTCAGTGGTGTTGCCCCTATACTTCCTAGTCCTACCTTGCACAGGTTCCAGGCTTCTGACTATAGCTAATGGAATTGGTGAAACCGTGGTACAACCAAGCAAATCTCGCACAAGACCCTTCTGCCGTTACGATTTTCTGCACTACTCTGTATAGAATCTTTACAGAGACTCACTCTTCTTCCTTTCCATCTGTTTAACTTGTTGTAAACTATTTACCCATGTCCACTTTCCATTCAGCACCCATCATTAGCAATTCGTCAGTTATCTACATCTTAAGAAGCGCAACGTAAGGATGCCACACAAGTATGAGAGCCAGAGCCAAGGTCGAAAGAACTCCTCACTAATCCACCCAACAGCAGGCGTTATGGTCGTCTTAGGGGCCACTGCGATTCCGACTCAATATGCAGCCTAAGCACCAACGCAACATCACCGGCTATCATCACCGACCCTGTCGGCTACAAAGATGGTATTCTTGTGAGGAGGAGCGGCATCTTCGTCGCCGTTTGTACAGAAAGGCCTTCGAACCAGTTTCTACCCATAGTGGAACGAATTACCCGTGCAGACAAAGTGAACTCGATAAGCTTCAACTTTGGCCTGGTTACAATCATGAGCGATTCGTGAGCCCCAACGAAGCCCTCAAAGAGATCAAAAGTCACAACAGAGAAAATAGAAGACATGTACATTGTGGTGCGGAACAATAGGCTCTCATGGAGACGGCAAAAAACAAGCTGACTCTGTTTCCCTATTAGACTACCTTCCACTTAGCGTGACGCTGCGCGCCGCATCAAGCATGCTTTAGAGAACATCGGCGATCTTGAGAGTTTGAAAGTTTGGACGCCAGACTTGATGATCAAGATGATCCCTGATATCGATCTCATTTTCTTTGGCGGATGCCTTCTCGGCAACGTGATTGTCAAATGGGCCGATAACGAATCGTTTGCTATGCAAGGCCATTCACCCGGTGTATTGGGTATCACATGGCTTTCTCGAGCCGGAGACGGGCGTGCCGGACAAACCCAGGTTCATCTGAATGCCAGCGGATTGTTGCTAGACGGCGGTAGGGTTCCTGGTTTCAGAGGATCATGGTTGGTCCTACTACATGAATTAGTGGTCAGTTGAGACAGTTGTGAACTAGAGCCGATCAAGCTCATAGCAGACCTATGTGCTGACAGTGTGGGAACAGCATGCTTACCAAATTGTTCGCGTTCAGCATTTCAGAATGACCAACACTACGGTCACGGTATTTGTTGGCGGAGTGCGGTCACTGCTGGGCATGATCATTCAGTGCGTCGCTCTGGGCTTAACGTCCTGGAGACTGGCCAAGACGTATTGACTGAGTTCGAAAGGATGGAGAACGAAGGACGAAGAACGTGCGCCAGAGGAGAATGTAGACATCGTGTGTGCAAGCCAGGAGGTCGCGTCCTCGGGGGCATATCTCTTGGCAAGCGGTCAGTAGTAGGGTCCCTCGCTCTTTGAGATACGGAAAGTCTGCATAGTCATGGGGCCTCCCAAGGCCACGGGGGCAATAATTAGATGGTAAAATCGATGCGGGACTTGTGTGACAACTCTAATAGGCGTACGTGGGCGGAAGCCTCTTCAAAGCTGAGATTCTCAATGATAGGTACCACACTTGTATAACCATAAGAGTCCTGTTCGGTGTCACTCTGTGTAAACAATACTAAAGTTTCTGCCTTCTTCCTCGTTCATCTCTCTACCTCTTATCCTAACCAAAAATTCAACTTTCAGTTCGACTCTCATCTTTAAGACTACTCTTATCATCCACAACCCAACGCAAAGATGCCTCGAGATCGGCTTTTGGCTGTTTACGAGCCATCGTCACCTGGCCGTCATGAGCGTGACACAGATTTCGATGACTCTGGCTCAGATTCGTCGAGCAGCGGAGACTCTGGCAGTACCCTTTCGGATACTCGTCACGTCTCTAACGCCCTCCGTAGTCATCGCCCTCGGCATGCTCCCTCGAATGCGAATAGTCACCTAGAGGCGATACCTCGCATGCAAATGATCGACGAGGCTCTCCTGCCAGTAACTCTACTTAATGGAACGCCATATCCATCGAACAGAGACTTCTTGATAAAGTTCTCAACCTTTCCACAGCCCCTCATGCGCCATTTGTGCATCCTATTGAGGCCATGCGAGACCTTGTCCTACATAATAAGGCAGACAGACGGTACGCACGTACCAGTTTGACTTGTGCTCAAGCTGTCAATGTTGCTCTACGGGTTGAGAATACCATGCTAATACCAACTTGGCCCATGGACCATCCGTTACTGAATTGGAGACCGTAGACCGTGTTACAGAGGCCTCGGAAGCAGTTCACCAAGTGGAGGGCTGGAGTCCCGATATCTTCATCAAAATGATCCCCGACCTTGATACTATATTCTTCGGCGACGTCCTCCTAGGAAATATTCTTGTTAAGTGGGAAACGCCTGATAATGAGGTTTTCCAAGGAACGGACAATGATGGACGCCCACCACTCTGTTCGTTGGAGCTCCCAAACGAGTACACCAACGAATATCGCGACGGACAATGTCGCATTTGGATTAACGCCGAGGCGATATTTACGTACGCTCCTGATCCTTTCAGAACGACGTGGGTCATGCTTTTGAGCAAGCTGGTGGTGAGTAGGATGTATCCTCTACTGAGGATACGCCTTCGCTAATTATCCGTGAGATAGGCCGCCTACCTCATCGTCCGGCCTGTGCAGGACTATCTCAACGATCCGAATGCTGGTGAAGACAAGTACCATCGAACGGCGCTGAATTCAATTCATGAGCAATCTATGCGTCGATTTGGGCGCGAGGCCCTTATGCCTGGAGACTTGGAGATGATGGAAGAGGCAGAGAACGAAGCTCGTAAGAAATGCCTGAGTGGAAGCTGCAGACACAGGACTTGCACCCATGAGAGGAATTGGGGTGAGCTCTTCGTTTGAGCACTACCGCATGTCTCGCATGATGTGCATTCAACATACGCATTGGAGGCTCGTCCCGGCCGCTAGGAAAGACGGGGAGTGAGGGATTGATATCAACCGGATCAAGATTTCTGGCTCAACCTGGGAATCCGAGTACATCATGCGACTCGATCTGCATGCGATGAATCTCTCATGAGCCTTTAAAGCTTGGGAACAGAACTTACCTTTTGGTTGACTCAAGCATGATGTAATAGCTTAAAGACATAACGATGTAAAATCAATCTGGTCCATGAAATACCACGATTGTCATACAAGGATCAAGATGGGTAGTTGCGAGGAGAGCGCGAACTCTACCCGTGGCTGCTTTTCAAAATGAATCGTTGGTATAGATTCATATGTGGCCCTGTAGTCTGGCCAATCAGTCCATAAAGACTAGATCGCTCTAGTAGCCATGATCGCCTTGCGGCCTTGCGGGTGTCGGTTACTGTCTACGAACCTTCGACAATTGCACACTGTATCAAATGAAACAGTGCTTTTTATTAGTCCTCTTGTCTCACAAGTATACCGTACCTAGCCAGAGATGACGCCTCAACCCCCAATATGCATCTATATCCTGACCCAATGCCGCAAATGTCGCTAAGTAGCTCGTCCCAATGCTGCAAGTGTCTGATGAGTATCATATCGCGCCCGAAATAGTCTTTGAAATAGTTGGTTCTTGTATCGCTCAAGGTATAAGAGGTATTCCAACCCTCGTTTTGGCCCGGTACTTCACGTAATCGTCGCCAAAGAAGTCGTTGAGCAGCTGCTCTTCCTCTGGACGCCCACGAGTCAGCCTTGATAAAATTCTACCCCTTTGCGATATCCATGGAAGAAGACTCACTCTCGATCCTTCTTCTAAAGAACCTCCATAATACTAATGCATATCCAAAAAGGCAGATCCCGTTCCCTATCACGACTTGAGTCCCCAAGCCCCACCAGAAAAACCCAAAGTAGCTTGGATGCCTTAACCAGCCATATATACCATCCGTAACCAACTCATGCCCGGCTTTCCTCTTGCTCTGCACGAGATGATTGAAGTTGCTTCCCGCATGCGCCATAGCAGTAGTCCTCACCGCTTGACCCATGGCCAGCATAGTAAACCCAGCAACCAGCCACGCCCGTCCCACAGGCACGAGATAGAAGTCTGAAAAGAACCACCAGTGTATTCCGCACTCGAAGAAGGCCATACCGTGTGCTATATTATACGCCTTTCCATTCTGCGAGAGGAGGAAGGCGGAAAAGGTTGCAGCAGCCGGGTTGTAGAGGGCTGTTGTGTAGTATTCTAGAAAGTGGAAGAGAGAGAGCGCGCATAGGAAGAAGGAGAGGCGCCAAAGTGGGTTGAAGGAAGCGAGGTAGATAGTGGTGAGGAGGGAGGTGGAGAGGGTGGTGCCGAGGAGGAAGGCGCACAGGGAGATGGCGGCAGGAGAACGATTGGGATCGGCTGGGGAGGAGGTCACTGGGGAGACAGAGGGGGGTTGTCCGTTAGTATGACCGTTTGCTTGAGGTGGATGGCCATTTGCGTGGTCCGTTTGAGGTTCCCAGTGATCGCCTTGGATTAAGCGGATTGCATCAAGGTCGAAAGAGCTTGTACTCACTGCGGCCATTGTGAGATACAAGATCTGGCAAGCCACCTATAGTCCTGCTGTCACCGCATGGATGGATTTGCTTGCATCTTCGAGGTCGGGAAGAACAGTACTATGACTTTGTAGAGTACGTTGCTATTTTTGGCTTCGTACGTGACAGCGGAAACTTGCCTTAGCGCGTATTGGTATTGAAAAGAATTCATTCGGATACTCTGCTATCTAACAGCTGCTCCAAAGGCTACTTTGATCAGCAAGGAAGCCAGCAATGGCTGCTTATAGACTCAAGCTCAACTGCTAGCTACACTGTCTAGCTGATAATTGGTCCCCACTTGCCGACTCAGCCTGCGTAGTATGCCTTGTTCATGGTGGGGCAGAGCTCAGCCTCACTTTTTCACCATGTAAGTCGACGTCAGACGTCACGAACGGAAGCCACAGTGAATCTGTTCTGTTCTCTTTCAATGGTCTTGATTTTCGTAAAAGTTATGGACCGTAGCCGATGTGCTTCCTGATGCGTTGAAGTGTCAAAAGACCCAAGCTGCTATGGAGCCGATAACTGTGGCAGCTTCGATCGTGGGCTTACTTGGCGCAGCTGCAAAGGTGTCTGACTTCTATTGAAGGAAGCGTAAAGAGTGCCCCAAAGTTGGCAGAGACTGCTTTAATGGAAGTAGCAGACATTACCATCTGCCTAAGTCAGCTTCAAAAATTCCTGCTGCGCACGCAGAAAGCTGAGCGATCGCAAGAAAGCCTTATTGCGGTCGATCAAGTGCTTGTAATTTAGCGTATTTAAAACCTTTGCAATTTCTTGGCAATATCGATCCACACCACGCACACCTGATCCAACTATTAGAATGGAGTTATCATCACTCTTGGTTTGATATATCGTATATATAAAAGCTAGAGATAGTCGCTACGACTATAACGTTATTAAAACTACAAGGATTAATGGTGTAGAAAACTACTCTCGAACCTACTACGTCTATACTAGAGGGTCGCCATCTCCGCAAGGAGATTACGGGGGCGGTAGGAACAGGTATAGGTAGTGTATAGCGGAGTACGATCTAGGTCACGTAATATTAGAATATATAAGTCCACCAAGATCACCAAATATCGGTGACGATATATACGTTTTACGAAGTAAATACGCGGGATTACGTAGCGAAAAGTGAATGGAAGGACCCCGAATAAATACCTATATAATTTATAGTCCCCCTAAAAAAACCCTTTAACTTATATTATTCCTAGGGTACGTATATATAGAACCCGTATAGAATTTTCTATATTAATCTATACTTTATTTATATAGCCCCTCCTTATATATTATAAATAAGTCCCCGTCCGTATTAAGCCCTAATTAACCGTACAGTCCTATATAAATAGGTATTTACTTTAATTTTATTCTCTATTAATCTATATTAATTTATATATATTTTATACGTATCCGTACCTAGCCTATAATAATAGGTATAATATCTATAGGCGATACCGAAGATAAGGAGGAATTCGGTACGGATTTATATATATTAAAGTATCTTAAATATAAGATACTACCGAATAATAAAATTAAAGATTAAAACGTACTAAAGGCTAAAGAGAAAGTACTCGATCCGTATACTCCTATATAGTATTATACCTTTATATATGTAGAGGTTATCCGTAATATCGGCTTACGCGAGGGTAGGACCGTCGTATATATTATTATTATACTATATAAATTATAGATAAAACTATATTAATTTATATAGAATTTTACGCGTCCGTTTAATATCGAGGGCGTTCTTTTATAGTCCTATATAGATATTATATACCTAGATAAGGATTATTACGCCTATTATATAAAAGGGAACGGGACTATACGGTCCTATAGGACTCTATCCGGATATTATAACGAAGTATATATTAATTATATATACTCTAGTGACGGGTTAAAGTACTCGTTTATACCTAGTTCGTATTATATAATTTAGTATAGTAACTTTATTAATACTTTATAGAGGAGGTTAAGGAAGTAAAGAAATATAAAATAATAGACCCTTTTAGTAAAGAAATATATATCGTAATATAGAGTCGTATTAATTAGTATAATCAATCCGAAGTCTACGTAGACTAAGATATCGAGGCGTATAGTTTAAGATCTCGAGGTATACGATCTATACGAAAAGATTACGGCCGCGCACTATAACTTTAGGACTCTATATTAAGCGGTAACGGATCGTATCTATATAAATTAAGTATAGTAGGATAACGGGGGGTAGTAAGAATCGGTATAATAGAGTATAGGCCCTATACGGGTATTTATAGGATTATTATTTCTCGTATTAATTAATATAATTAATTAAGCTTCTATATCGAATCTATTTTAACCCGTATAGTCTTTCTATTAAATCGTGACCCTAGAAAAAAAAAATCCAAAGACTTTATAATAATAATTTATTATATATATTTAAATAATCCTAATTATATTTATTAATAATTCTTTATAAAAATATTATAACTCTAAATATATTTAGAGTTATTTTAATATATATATTATATCTTAATATATCTACATATAATTATATTTTAATATCTATAAATATATAAATTAAAAGATAATTATTAAAATAACTCCAAATATATATATATTTATAATTATTTAAATAAATATATAAAAACTATAATATAAAAATATTATATATAATTTTTAATACAGATATTCATTATAATAATAAATATATTTAATATATTTTAAGATCCTAAAATATAATATTATATAAAAATATAAAGACAGAATTTTATATATTTAATTATATTTTAATATTTTAATATATTAATATTTTATTATATTTTCCTTTATTTAAGAGTTAATAAAAGATTATATATATAATATTATAATTATTAATACTATATATTCGAAAATGATTTATATATATATTAATAAAAGTAAAATTTTTATAAATTACCGAATTTATTATATAAACTATAATATATATTTATATTTATTAATTAAAATTATTATATATTAAATAAGTAAATAAATATTATATAAAATTTAAATAAATAAATTTCTTTATTTATTCATTATTAATTAGATATTAATTATTATCGTATATATAAATCTTAAAATCTTAAATTTATATCTATATTAAGTTATAAGATTTTTTTAATATAATTTTATTTATATTTAAATTATATATAAGATTTATAATAAATTAATAAATTTCTCGTATTCAAAATTAGAATTAAATAATAACTTGAAGGTTAATAAATTAAAATTATAGTATATATTAAAAAATACCTTATATAATTTCTATATTATATTATATACTCTTTATATAAAAAATAAATACTCGAAAAAGATTAATATATTAAAAGAATAATAAATAATATTATAGCGATAAATTTAAATAAAAAATATTATTATAAATATCCTAGATATTAGTATTTATTATTATTTTTTATTAATAAAGATTATCGTTAATAATTGATATTATTTATAAATATAAATATAAGAAAAGACGTATAAATATAGATTCTAATTATTAATAAAAAAATTAAAGAATATAATTAACTAACTTATCTTAATTAAAATTAAAACGTTATCTATTTTTTTCTTAAATAGAGTTTATAAATAAAAGCTCTAAGAAAATATTTATATTTAAAAAAATATATAATTAATAACTCGAGTTTATATATAATAATATAATAAGAATTAATAATTCGAATTAAGATTTGAATCTATAATAAATATAGTTTAATAATTAGAGTTTATATATTTATATAATCTATAGAATATTATTATATAAAAGTACCTCGGGAAAGACTATATTATCGGTATATATACCGGTACGGGGGAGAAATAGAATTATAAACCTCTATATATCCCTCGTACGGGAGAGTACGATATAGAGTTATTTATAACTAAAATAGGATACTTCTAGGTCGATACCTATAACGGATAATAATTAACCTTACGATTTATTAATAATTATTACGAAATAGAGCCGAATAGGGAACTATTCACGTATAAATATCTAGGGATAATTACCCTCTTTATTAATTAATTTAACCCGAGGGATTAACCGGATCCTACTATTTTAGGCCCTATTAAGAATACGGCCCTCGATATAATCTCTATATAACCGGGTAACGATTAGCCGCGTACCGTTATATATTCCTTCCTACGGATATAGATTCTGTAGGAGTATAATCGGAGCGCCGATCTTAAGTAATAATTAAGATTAAAGAAACCCGGAAGGCTTTAAGGTCTATAAAAACTCTATATTTAACTCGTTTATCTCGGCTCCCTTATTATATAGGGTAGAATTATAGGACGAAAAGATTTACGTAGACTTATATATATCCTTAAGGATTTATTAATTAAATACCTTTATTATATTATTTCGAGGGTATAAAATCGCCCGACTCTAAAAGAAGTTTGAATTAATATAGGCCCAGGTAAACTTATACGGGGGGAAGATTTAGTCGATAAATCCCTATATATTTTCGAAAATATTCGTAACGACCGGCGGTAACGATATTAAATTATATAACCTCGGATCGTACGATATACGATTAATTTAATCCGTAAAAGCTACGTTATCCTAACCGGCGCAGATTCGTATATTCCGATATAATTATAGTATAATTAAGGAGGGCCAGATTTAGGAGCTACGGATATTAATATTAACCTATATAGTACGATTTCCTTAAGAGACGATTAATATAATTTATACGAAATTCTTACCTAAAACCGTTAGGATCCCGTTAAAGAGTTACTCGTTATTATAAACGTTATATAGTATTATATTAACCGCCGAGAAATTATTCTTATACTATATAGGAACTTTATTTTAGATAATTAATATAGTACGGTATAATAATATAGTAAGGTCGGACTATAAAGGAATCGTATAGGTCGAAGTTTATATATATATAATTAAGATCTTAAAACGGGAATAGGAAGTCCTCCCGCTTAATAATAATATAGTTATAATACCCGTAGATATTATATATAGAATAACTTTACCGCGCGCGCGAAAGTAATAGTATAAATACTCGTATAAAAAGGTTTTCCTTATTTTAATAAAACTATATAAAAAGAAATAAAGATCCGTAGAGGACGCGGATATAATTATAATAATAGTATTAAATATATAATATTACTCGGTATTTAGTTACGCTACCTTCTACTCTTATAACGTAGTTTTATAACTACGGTCGTAATTGAACTCGGCCGTAAAAAGGCCGGATTAAATATTATCGGCCTAGGATAAAGATAGTATAGGAAAAGTAAAGGATATAAAGGATAGATCGTAAATACGTAACGCGTTATTAATTAAAAAAAACTTATAATCTAGATACGGATCGATAAAATTAAAAGGTATAAACGGAAATTACGCGATATAATAAGGTAAATTATTATAAATATTAATACGGAAACGTTCCTATAACGCGAGCGGATCTATAATACCTCTATATAATAGCGTAGTTACGAAAAGACTACGTAACGACGTATTAATAGAAAACCGAATAGTTTCCTAAAAATAGTTAACCTATTCGCCGTTATCTTCTAATAATTATAACTCGATATAGGTAGCGCGGAAAGAAAGGTAGAGTTATTCGTTAATTATATAAAGGTCGTCGAAACTATACGGCCCACGAATAACTATAAATAGAAGGCGTATATAGTATTTCTCGCCCTATATAAGATTATATTAATATATATAACTAATAGTACGACCTCTTTTATACGGTATTTATCGACGCTCGCCCCGTTTATTATAGTAGATATAGTACTCTAGAAAGTCCTAGTATAGGAGGTAATAACCGTTTATATATTTATTATTATACCGTAAAAAATAGGTTAGGGTATTATTAATAGTATTAAATAAAGCCTATATCCGTATAAGATCCTCGCGATCCGTATCGGAAAAGTAGATTAGCGTCTACCCTAGTTTATAAATAATAAGGCGCGTTATAAAAGGATCCTTATAATAGTTACGGAACTCGAATAACTATTATACCGCCTATATAAGGCCGATATAACGACCGTTAAGGTATTGTATAACCTCGTCTTTATTATTCTAAAGTTATAATATTATCCGATCGTTACCTTTATATACGTATTTATAAATATATTTAATAATTATAATAAACGCGTATACCTTAACGTTAATATACGCGTTATATTTACGAGTTAGGTACGGATTATATAGAACTACCTAATTATTATTTATCCAGATATTTTATCTATATATATACTTTACCTAGATATATAGATTATAACGCCGGCGGTAGATAGAATAATTATTATCTTATACGGCGGTATCTTCCTAGAATACTTTAGGAAATTTCTTTTTATAAATATAACGACCCCCTTTATCCTTTATATAGAGTATAATTAAATTAATAACCCCGTAAAACTTATAGATTATCTACGTTTTAATAATAATATATAAAATACCGTTAAGATCTATCGCGGGATAGAGTAGCTTTATATAAACTAAATTATCGATATAAAATCGTTCTAAGAAAGTATCGTCTCGGTATAAAAATAAAAGAATATATATATACGGAAGACCCCGTTTCTAATATTTAATCGTATATATAATTTCGTTATACCGATTATATTAATCTTTAAGGTCTTAAAGAAGGGCCTTCGTCTTCGCGTAAAAGACTTATATAACGATTTCTATACGCTCTAGTATAGTCTATCTAGGGAATATACTCTCGGTGATTTTAGGCTAGTTAGGGTTTATAATAAATATAACGAATATAATAAATTTCCTAAAATACTATACGATGACTATAAAGTCCTAGTATAACTAGTTTATATTTCGATTACTACCCGAGAAATTAGACGGGAGGATAATACGCCGACCTATCTTTTATAGATTCCTATAATCGCCGGTTAACGCGTCTATAATACCGTTATAAAGGTTAGTACGAATAATATTCTAATTATTATAATAGAAATTTAAAGTAATTTAGTCGATAACGGAAAAGCTATCGACGATATATTATTAAAATAAGCGCGTACCTCTTAGTAAAGGATTATACTACCCGGTATATTAAAATAAATAATACCGTAACTATATATAGTAGGAGTACCGCGTAATAATACGAGTATTACGGTCGTTACGGAGCCGTAGGGCTTAATACTAGCCCGGGTTATTATACGGAAAAAATAATATATAGTAGAAAGGAAAGTATATAGCGTTCGTATAATAGATATAATAAAAGCGCGGCTCTTTACCCGTAGCGGTACGCTCGGTAATTATAATATCCCGGTATCCTAAGGTATTATATTTATCTAGTATAAATACTACGACCTCGTTAACGGTGGGCAGATTAATACGGCGGCGGTCGGAATCTTACTTTATAACTAACTATATATAAGGGTTTAAGATAACCTATATAGTGTCGGCTTTTAACCGGGTAGCCTTAATCTACTCTTTTATAAATTAATATATAATAATAAAGGGATTCGAGTAGTTTTATAATATAGCGGCGAGCCTTTCTAAAAGGTATTACCGTAAAGCCGGGTTCTACGCTAGATATATAGTAGTAATTTAAATAGGATCTACGAAATATAATTAGGCGAAGGAAGGGAGGCCGCCGGTAATTATATATAAAGGACTTTATAGATAGTAGAGCTCGCCGTAGATAATAAATAATTAAATACCGGCCTAATTAATAAGCCGGTTATCTACGCTATATATATAGGAGGTAAATATTAATATAGTATTATACCTACGGATATTGGCTAGGAAATATTTAGATTCGGGGGTAATACCCTCGAGTAGACTCTTAAAGAGTAGTAACGGCTCTAGAAAGGGATCTAAAATATCGTTACCTTTCGAATAATATATAATAAAGTAGTACGGACCGAGTTTCTTTTCTATAGCCTAATATAAGGCTCGATAATAAATATACTACTCCGATATAGTACTTAGGTAGTAAATCTCGGCGGTAAAATTCGATATTAGGCCGCGTAGACCGGTACGAAGACCCCTAGGAGCGAGTAAAAGTAGGGATAAAGGCGGTATAAAAGGAGTAGGCGGACGTATAGGGGTAGGAGGGCGGATAGGCGGTAGAGTAGAGAGAGAGCGTATTCGATTTATAATAAATATAACCCGAGAAGAGTATATTTATAGATATATAGGGTTTCGGGCGGAGGTTATATTAAATCGTAAAATAATAGTATAGGTATATTTAGACTATTTAATAAAAGTAGGGGCGGCGATATTTAGATCGACGTTTTATAAAGGAGGCCTAGTAGTTCTCTTCTAAGGATAAATTAATATATATATTATATATAAATTAGGAAGGGATTAATACCTAGGTATAATATTATATATAAAGGAATAATAAACGCGTAGTATTAAGGCCTTTAAATTCGAAATAGGACGTATATATATATATTTAATATAGGTTCGTTAAGATATAGAGTAAGGGAAAATAAATAATACGGATTATTAAAGAAAGTATATAGGAATTAAAGAAATATATATAGGAACGGTATAGAAGGGTATATTTTATTTTATTATATTTTATTCGTATTAAGGGAAGGAAAAACCGGGAAATAAAATCACGTGAGGAATCTTTCTTGGCGATATATCATAGCCAATCATTCCTAGCGGCTAGGCGGAAAGCTTAAAGTGTTCCAATACAATATAGAAAGAATATCGTAAATTCCTAAATCAACGAAAATTACGCGTCTTGAAAAATAATATGAGAATTATAGAGTTGATTATTACGATTCTAATAATACTATAATAAAATACATACATAAAGTATTCCTCAAGATACTCGTATTAGGGTTTGAATCTTTGGATAAGGTGTGTGTGTGGTGTGGATCGACATTGCCAAGAAATTGCAAAGGTTTTGAATGCGCTAAATCTTATCTAACTATATCTTAATATTCTCGGAACTTGAAGAGACATTGGACTCCTTGAAGTCAGACGAACCAATGCAAGGCTACCTCGTGGTCAAGTGGATGCTTAAGGCGAATGATGTAT